>Ga0208507_1000054_pt1 | contig 96682 bp, 88 predicted proteins | sample CryBogCBH12Aug01_FD_184626 | JGI IMG/M metagenome (GOLD analysis project Ga0208507, IMG submission 184626) | Freshwater microbial communities from Crystal Bog, Wisconsin, USA - CBH12Aug09.1 (SPAdes) (version 2) | ecosystem: Environmental > Aquatic > Freshwater > Lake | place: Crystal Bog...
GACTTTGGCGTATTTCACTTAGCAACAAATTCAAAGAACTTGACCGTATTCGATCAAGGGAAACCAATGTACATCTTTTCCTGGCTTTTGCAAAATCTTTTTTCCTTTTTCTTTCAGCCTCAACCTCCTAAAAAAGAGCCCTCAACTGATCGTCGGCATCTCGCTTTTCCCTTCATCTCATTACCATCAAATAACATGCCATCTTTCAGGCCATCCCCACTTCCAATCTCACTTTCGATCATTCTTCAGTGGGCTCCTAATGTATCACCCTATCCTGTCACTTCCAAATCTTTTCTTCCCCTTTATCTCAAAAAAGATTAAAAAAGAGTCATTATTGTGCCGATTCGTTTTCAACTGGAAGAAACGATGGCATATCTACCGTTAAATCAAGCTGATGAGCTCCACTTGCATACTCTTTGGCTGCTGCTACAAAGCCATGAAAAAGGGGATGCACTTTCTGCACCCTCGACTTGAGCTCTGGATGGAACTGGACGCCGACAAACCAGCGATGACCCTTTAACTCTAAAATCTCCACCAGCTCACCGTTTGGTGATGTTCCGGAAAAGTTCATCCCACAATCCTCAAAGTTTTGCCGGTAAACATTATTGAACTCGTAGCGGTGGCGATGCCGTTCATTGATAAGAAACTTCTGATAGACTTCATGCGCCTTTGACCCCTCTTTGATAATACAGGGGAAGCTGCCAAGACGCATGGTTCCCCCCTTCTCTTTGACCTTTTTCTGATACTCCATGAGGTCAATGACGGCAAATCGAGTGCGCTTGTTAAACTCTGTAGAGTTAGCATCCTGCAGGCCGCATACATTGCGTGCGAATTCAACTGTAGCGCACTGCATGCCAAGGCAGATTCCAAAAAATGGAATATTCTGCTCCCTGGCATGCTTGATAAATTTTATTTTCCCTTCGATTCCTCGATCTCCGAAGCCGGGAGCAACCAGTATGCCACTGACCCCTTCAAGTTCCGTTGTAAAATCGAATCCCTTCGATTCGGCATCTTCCGCCCTGAGCAGTTTGACGTTAACCTTGACGTTGTTGCTTGCTCCGGCATGTATAAATGATTCAAGGATAGATTTGTACGCATCAGGATATTCGGTGTATTTACCGCAGATACCGATAGTGACCTCTCCATCCTGAGGAAATTTAACCTTGTTACAGAAGTCGCGCCAGTAGTCAAGGTTGGGCTCCTTGTATTGTTTGAGACCAAGCTTCTTAAGCACACGCAGATCGAGCTTTTCCTTCAGAAGCATCAGCGGCACTTCGTAAATGGTCTCGCAATCGTTAAGACCGATAACGTCGTGCTCGTTGACGTTGCAGAAATGCCCCACCTTATTCTTGATATCACGCGACAAGGGTTTCTCACTGCGGCAAACCAGAATATCAGGCTGTATACCGACTCCAAGGAGCATTTTAACGCTATGCTGGGTTGGCTTTGTTTTCAGTTCGCTTGCAGCCTTGATATAGGGAACAAAGGTCAGGTGAATGTTCAAAAGATTGCGGTCGCCCATCTCAAGCTTCATCTGCCTCATAGCCTCAAGAAAAGGAAGCGATTCAATGTCACCGATTGTACCACCGATTTCAGTAATAAGCACATCCAGATTACTGTTTTTGGCCTGTTCAGCCATCCGGTCCTTGATTTCATCGATCACATGAGGGACAACCTGAACCGTTGCTCCAAGGTATTCCCCTCGCCGTTCTTTGTCGATGACTGATTTATAGACCCGGCCCATTGTCAGATTTGATGCCTGCGTGGTCGACTCATCAAGAAAGCGCTCATAGTGGCCAAGATCAAGATCAGTTTCAGCTCCATCATCGGTAACGTAAACCTCGCCATGCTGGTAAGGAGACATGGTACCGGGGTCAACATTGATATAGGGATCATATTTCTGTATGGCCACCTTCAATCCACGGGACTTGATCAGCATCCCGAGTGAGGCCGACAGAATCCCCTTGCCGAGCGAAGAAATCACCCCGCCGGTTACAAAAATATGCTTCACATTTTTCGGTCGAGCCATGACAGCGTTGGTCGTTGATTATTTAGTAAAAATTTGGTTATTGCAGTGCGTTATGCGCGCCATCACAGAAAGGAAGGTTGGCCGAATTACGACAACTGCATAGAGCAACGGTTTTTCCCTCATCTATTTCAACTTTATAGGGATGAAAACCGCTGCCTTTATGTGCCCCGTCGCAGTAAGGCAGGTTCAGCGACCGGCCGCATGCACAGTAATATTTTGTTCCCGGCTTTTCAGTTATGATATAAGGCTTTTTCTGCTCCATTATATTCTCCTTGCTGTACTCTAACGTTAACCCGGCTGCTGATAGCAATAACAGTGTCAGATAAAAAGGTCAATCTGGCCATCCGGATCCTCTATAGGAAAATCAGGATCCCCTTCATCATCGTTTTTCGGCACTCTTGCGAGAGCGGAAATGAGATCCCCGGCCATAAGCCTGACAAGACGGACACCTGAAGTGTTCCTTCCGGTCAACCTGATGTCTGAGACATGCTGACGATTTACAATACCATGAGTGGTGATGATAATAAGATCATCGTCATCATTGACATCAAGCAGCCCGACCAGGGCGCCGATCTTTTCATGAGCCTTGAGTGTAATAACTCCGCGAGCACCACGTCGTGTCAAACGATAGTCCTCAACACGGCTTCGCTTGCCAAAGCCATTGTCTGTAACCGCAAGCAGCGCCGTATCAAAACGCTTGGTGGTTACCATTGAAATACATTTTTCGCCCTTGTCAAGAGTGATTCCCTTGACACCCATGGCCGTCCGACCCATTGAGCGAATTTCAGCTTCAGGAAAACGCACAACAAAACCGGAACTCTTGGCAAGAATGATCTGATGATCACCATCGGTCAGACGGGCATCAAGAAGCTCATCGTGTTCTTCGATGGTAATGGCAGCAATTCCATTCTTTCTGGGATGTGAAAACTCTTCAAGTGATGTCTTTTTAACAATTCCGTTGGTGGTGGCCATAACAATAAAGCCAGGCTCATCAAAATTCCTGATGTTGATGTATGCCCTGATTTTCTCTCCCGGCTGAAGCTCCATAATGTTGGCCAATGCACGGCCTCTCGCAGCACGACCTGCTTCAGGGATTTCATAGACTTTCAGCCAATGGCATCGTCCTCTGTTGGTGAAGAAAAGAATATAGTTGTGCGTGGAGGCAATAAACATGTGCTCAATAAAGTCGTCATGCTTTGCCTGTGCACCGGTTACACCCTTGCCCCCCCTGGCCTGACGGCGGTATCCCGAAACAGGGAAACGCTTGATAAAGCCATCATGAGTTATGGTAATAACCACATCTTCCTGGGCGATCATGTCTTCGATGGAAAAATCTCCTTCCTGCGGCACAATCTCGGTACGGCGGGCGTCGCCATAAACCTCTTTGACTCTCAGAAGTTCCTCCCGGATGATCTGCATCTGCTTTTCAGGACTACTGAGAATAAATCGCAGCTCTTCAATAAGGGCAAGTACCTCGGTATACTCGATATCGATTTTTTTGCGTTCCATGCCGGTCAGTCGCTGCAGGCGCATTTCAAGAATTGCTTTCGCCTGTATTTCTGACAGTCCGAATCGCTCAATGAGTCGGTCCTGGGCAGTTGCGGCATCAGGAGATTCCCTGATGGTGGAAATCACCTCATCAAGATTGTCGAGACAGATCTTGAGCCCTTCAAGAATATGGGCTCTCTTTTCTGCTGCAGTGAGATCAAATTGTGTGCGACGAAGAATAATCTCGTTACGATGCTTGATGTAATACTCCATCATCTGCTTGAGATTGAGTACTCTCGGCACTCCGTCAACCAGTGCCAGCATAATCACCCCGAACGTGTCCTGCATCGGGGTATGCTTGTAGAGGTTGTTCAGGACGACCTTTGCCACAGCATCGCGCTTCAATTCAATAACAAGCCGCATACCGTCACGATCGGATTCGTCGCGGATGTCGGCAATGCCTTCAAGTTTTTTATCGTGAACCAGTTCAACGATTTTTTCGATCAGCCGAACTTTGTTAACCTGGTAGGGAAGCTCAGTAACAATAATTGATTCCCTGCCGTTTTTCTGGGTAACCTCCACAAGAGCCCGTGCTCTGATAACAACTTTACCCCTACCCGTTGTGTAGGCGGAACGAACTCCTTCGTAACCATAGATGATACCGCCGGTCGGAAAATCGGGGGCGATAACATATTTCATAAGATCGCTGACCTCAAGTTCCGGATTTGCAATCAGTGCTATCATGCCGTCGACAACCTCCCTGAGGTTCTGGGGAGAAATATTGGTTGCCATTCCAACAGCGATACCAGACGATCCATTGACCAGAAGGTTGGGAATTGCAGACGGAAGAACCGTCGGTTCTTCAAGGGAATCATCAAAGTTCAGGGAAAAGTCAACAGTTCCTTTTTCGAGATCCTTAAGCATTTCACCGGCAATGCTCTTCATGCGAACTTCCGTATAACGCATTGCCGCTGGTGAATCGCCGTCTACTGAGCCAAAGTTTCCCTGACCGTCAATGAGAGGGTAACGCAGTGAGAAGTCCTGCACCAAACGAACAAGACTGTCGTAAACAGCAGTATCACCATGGGGATGAAACTTACCAAGCACCTCACCAACCACACGTGCAGACTTCTTATGGGGCTTTCCTGCCTGAAGACCAAGCTCGTGCATACCAAACAGTACTCGTCGATGAACAGGCTTCAGACCGTCCCGCACATCAGGCAGCGCACGACTGACAATGACCGACATTGAATAATCGAGATAAGAACCCCGCATTTCTTCTTCAATACTGATCGGGACTATTCTTTCACGCTGCATAGGTTGATCCTGGGTGATAATTGATATAAATAACTCAACGGGGTAATGTATAAAAATCCGTCGAAATTCTTACCGGCAGATTAAGAATTGATAGAGGGAAAAGTGCAGATTGTGCCTCAGAATATCAACTTACCGCAATGAAAGGAGCATCGGACCAAAGCGATTCCAGATCATAAAAACGGCGTTCATCAGGCATAAAAATATGCACAACAACGTTAATGTAATCCAGCAGAATCCAGTGCATGGAATCCATACCTTCAATATGCATTGGACGTTCGCCGTCCTCCCTGAGTTCATCGATCAAATGCTCAGCGGCAGCTTTTGCCTTACGTTCAGAATCTGCCGTCGCAATCACAAAAAAATCCGTTACGGAGGTCAATCCCCGAAGGTCAAGAATTTTGATATCTTCACATTTTTTCTCCAGCGCCAACTCGGCACATCTCTTCGCCAGTAATTCACTGATTTCCACCTCTTTTCCATGGTCGGCTGTATAAACATCTTCTTTTTTCAGACTACTCATAAACCTTCGTTCTTCATAGGTTAACTATATTTTATAATGACTTATCGCCACCAGGCAACAAAACAGCAATAATGGCATCACATGAACATACAAAAAACCCTGCTCACGGACGCAAAAAAAAGCCTTCGATGAACCTGGCGGACGGCAGGCGAGCCCGCCGACTCAAATCCGCAGCAACTGCAGCTCTATTTGCAGTACCCTCCGGGAATGTCTACGCTTTCCCGACATTGGGAATAAACGTTTGCCTATAGTCAGGCACTACCCTGTCAAGCGTTGCGGCATCTGCTGTACTGTAAAGCCTTTCTGCTGCCGAAAAAAGGGTGCGGGCTGAAAAAAAATCGGCATCTGCAGAAGCGACACCGCGAGCAGCAAGGAAAGGGAGAAGTTCATCGAGCTGACGACCAACCACGACACAACCCGCCTCGACAGCAGCAGCAACAGCCATGGCTGACCCTCTCAGAACCTCATTATGCCATATTCCCGAAGAGAGATCACCAGAAATATAGGCAGCATAATAATACTCCCCCTTTCGGGCCTGAATAACTGCCATAACCGAACCAGCACGGGCCTGAAGTGATGAGGCCATTGCCGGCATTGTGGGAACAGGAACCAGAGGTACTCCAAGACCGTAAGCAATTCCTTTCGCAACAGACATCCCGATACGTAAAGAGGTAAAAGAGCCAGGACCTGATGAAACCGCGACACAGTCGAGCTCCTGCATCTTAAGAGTGCTTTGCGACATAACCTCCTCGATAAGTGGTACAAGCGCTTCAGCAGCCTTCCGCCAATCGGCACTTTTCAGTTCAAAAACGATGCCGGCTTTCTTGACCGCGACACTCAGCGCTGCATGGGTACACTCAATAGCGAGAATATTCATAACATGGTATGATTAATAATAATTCTGCGCCGGTCATCTCCGTCATATTCAAGAAATACCGCTGCAGAATAGAGTGACGCATACTGTGGAAAACGGTCGCCCCACTCCACGACAGAAAGATATCCGCTTGAAAGATATTCATCGAATCCTATCGACTCAAGCTCATGGAGAGACTGGATTCTGTAGAGATCAAAATGATGCAGTATGACCTGCTCGCCACCCAAAGAGCCCTCATATATGTTAAATATTGGAAACGTCGGGCTCGAAAGTTGGTCGTCACAGTTGAAAAACTCAGTAATTCCTCTCATGAAAACGGTTTTACCTGCACCAAGCTGCCCGGAGAGAGAAACAATTTCTCCGGGCTTCAAGCCCGATGCAAAATACCTTCCATACCTCCGGGTCTCTTCAGCAGAGGATGAGAGAAACTCTTCAGTCATAGCGGTTCATTCGAGCGGATTAAACAGAAGACCCGTCATAATTTTAGGATAGAAAAAGGTCGATTTCTGAGGCATGACCTCGCCTGTTTCCGACACGGCAAGCACCTGCTGAACAGTTGTCGGTTTAACGACAAAACCAACCTGAACACGACCTGTGTCGACAGACTCAAAAACCTCCCTATCATCCTTCACATAAACAAGATTCGCCTGTCTTGCCATAGCTTCGGGTGAAATGCCAAGCAGGCGACCAAGCACAAGATCATGCAAAAGCACAAGGCCGAGGCGTTTCAGTGCATCCGGTCGTGCCGAATCAAAAAGAGAATCCGGATCGATTTTCAAAGATATTCCAAATACATTACCGGAAGTTACCACACCATAGGCGTAGTTTGACGCCTCACCATCCAGAAATACTTTCAGAGCGTTTCTGTCCTGAAGTTCAGTGACAGTAAAAAACTCTTGAAGCCGTTCCTTTAAAACGGCGGCATCAAACCCCTCAATACTGTGCACCAGACGATGAATCGGAAAAATAATCAACCCTTCATCATAAATGTTTGCCAGATAGACCAGAATAAAATTATAAGGCTCATGACCGGTATGCAAAGGGTTCTGGGCTGCACACTCATTGCGATAGTTCACTCCTGTCTCGTATCGGTGGTGACCGTCAGCTATATAGACCGTACGCTCTAAAAGCGAGCGCTGAAGCTGCTCGATAAGCAAGGGGTCCGTGATCCGCCACATTTTATTTTGCACCCCCTGGAACAGGGCATCAACAATTGGTTCATGGGTTTCGGCAAACGCTTTCAAAAGATGATCGGCGGTTTTACCCTCATCGGCATAAAGTCCGAAAATGCTGCTGATATTGGTTTTTGTTTTTCTAAACAGATTTAACCGGTCAGCTTTAGGGCCTGAAAGGGTCTTTTCATGAGGAAGAACCTTTTTTTCATCAAATTCATGCAGCCGCATGGCCGAGAAAAAACCGCTCCGGGTATGCAGTTTCCCTTCAGAATCCTGAAATGTCTGAAAATAGGGATAGATGGCAGGCACAGGATCTTTCCTGAGCTCACCCTCACGCAACCACTCACCAAGACGCAATGCTGCAGCGGCATAGGGATCAGACTCCAGCGGGAGCTCAAGCCTTATAGCGTTAAATGGTGAACTTGCATAGAGCTGCTGTTGCAGCTCTTCTGATATGACATCATAAGGCGGACATATAAGCCTTGATGCACTCGACAGCAATTCGGAGTTATAAAGAATTCCCTGAAAGGGGACAATTTCCGGCATAGGACCTGAATATTTAGAAGGTTTTTATCTGGGACTCGCCACTGTTCTCATGGTAATCCAAAAATCGTCATGATCATCCTTCACCATGACGATAATTTGCCTGTTTTTACATAATTCAAGAACAGCAAGAAAGGTAACAACAAGAATAATGCGCTCAGTAACTCCCTCAAGGACAGAAAGAAATGACACCCGCACATGATCCTGAAGTTTCGACAAAATCATGCTGGTCTGCTCTTCAACCGTTACAGGAGCATCCATAACATTGCGAGTCATGGGTCGGGGCATGCTTTCAAGAACAGATTTATAGGCTTGCATGAGATTGTAAAGCGTTGGACGATTGACCGGTTCATCCAGTTCATCGATAATTTCAGGCTCGAATTCCTCAAAAAAACCACGACTGAAAAGGCTTTCTCGAACTTCAGCAAGCTGTATCAATGAGCCAGAGGCCTCCTTAATCCGTTTGTATTCCAGCAGCCTCTGCACAAGTTCTGATCGAGGATCAAATTCATCGGTATCCGCACCATCCATAGTTTCTCTCGGAAGCAGCATTTTCGCCTTTATACTCATAAGCATGGATGCCATGTAAATAAATTCCGCAGCAACCTCAAGATTCAGGGTTCTGACATCATGGATATATCCAATAAAATCAGCGGTAATTTTTGAAATCGGAATATTATAAATATCCAGTTCATCGCGCCTGATAAAAAAAAGCAGCAAATCAAGCGGCCCTTCAAATTCCTCGAGGCTGATCCTGAACATTAACGGGAGGGTGCGTTGAGAATACTATAACAGGAGCAAGATAGAAAAAGCAGAATAACTTGTGCAAAAAAACATTATAAAAGACTGACATACAGCAATACATAAAATAAAGGAACTACTAAAGCAGGAAGCCTATATTAAAGAGAACACTATATTTCTTTTTTATTCCTTATAGACCTTTGAGCCGGGCATCCATGAGAAGGATTTTTTGTTGTATCACCGCCACTGTAACATGTATTTTATTTCAACTCGGCATTGCTCTGGCTGAATCTGCCAACAGCTATTTCAATGAAGGATATGAAAAACACCTCCATGGCGACCTTTCGAGCGCCGTTATATTATATACCAAATCCATCGATAAAAACCCTAGGTTTGCCATGGCTTACCAGATGCGGGGAGCCGCTGAGCAGCAGCTGAAAAGATATTCCGAAGCCATTAGCGATTACTCAATGGTCATCACCTATGGAGAGCCGTATTTCAAAGCCGTAGGCTATTACAACCGAGGAGTCGTGAAAAACATGAGAGGCGATTTTGCAGAAGCAATTCCCGATTTTTCACAAGCCATTGAGCTCGATAAAAAAATGGCAACGGCTTATTTTCACAGAGGAATCGCAAAAAGCAAAACAGGCGATATAGCCGGCCGTCTGGAGGATTTCCGCCAGGCGGCAAAACTTGGCGACACCACCGCCGAAACATGGCTGAACGCCTATTATCCTGAATGGAAGCTGACTCCGCTTATCCCCGGACCGGCATCAGCAGCCCCCCCATACGGGGAAAAGCTTCAATAATTTTTATATCGCCGTACCGCCACGCTCTCTGGTTCTTATCCGTATACACTCCTCAAGAGGAGTAATAAATATCTTTCCGTCACCGATCTCTCCAACTCCATGACTTGCTGCCGCAATGATCGTATCGACTGTGATATCTACAAATTCATTGTTGACAGCGATGTCAATCCGGATTTTCGGGATTAGATTTGGAGCAATTTTTTGACCCCTGTAAATTTCAATATCCTCCTGCCGTCCATGGCCGGTGACACGACTGACTGTAATTCTTGTTATATCTGCCTGAATCAATGCCTCACGAACATGATCAAGCCTGTCCGGCTGAATAATTGCTGTTATCAGTTTCATTACAATAAGTTAGTTGAGGTTGATAAGCCCATATCCATGTTCGCCATGCATGCTGTGATCAAGCCCGGACATTTCATCATTTTCGCTTATCCGCAACCCGATTGTCTTTTCAACCAGAAACAGCAAAACAAAGGAAACCACCCCTGCATAAAGAATAGTTACACCTACCGCTATGGCCTGAACACCAAGCTGCTGCCAAACCGTCCAACTCCCTCCAACTTTCGCTGCTGCCTCGACCATCCATGACGGGCGGATAAAAAATACCAGGGCAAGAGCACCAACAATACCGCCGACACCGTGCACACCGAATGCATCAAGACTATCGTCATAACCAAGCTTGTTTTTGATCAGAATTGCAGTATAGCAGATACCTGCAGCAAGTGTGCCGAGAGCAAAAGCACCTGACGGCTGAACAACTCCTGCCGCAGGAGTAATAGCAACCAGTCCGGCAAGAATACCTGATGCCACACCAAGACTGGTAGCCTTGCCATGTTGAAATATTTCAATAACCATCCAGGTAAACGCCCCTGCTGCTGCAGCTATCTGCGTGACAGTCAGTGCCCTTGCGGTAGCAATATCGCTGGAGATAGCACTGCCGGCATTGAACCCGAACCATCCAACCCACAACAGTCCTGCTCCGATCAGGGTCATTACAAGATTGTTCGGATGCATAACATTATTCGGGTAAGCACGTCTTTTGCCAAGATAAAGAGCAGCCACAAGCGCAGTAATACCGGACGAAATATGAACAACGGTTCCACCTGCAAAATCGATAGCTCCAGCAGCCCCGAGGTTGAACAGAAAACCGTCGGCTGACCATACCCAATGACAAATCGGAGAGTATACACATATGCTCCAAAGAGCAATAAACAGTGCATAACCTTTAAAATTAACCCTTTCGGCAAATGCCCCCGCAATCAGAGCAGGCGTAATAATGGCAAATTTACCTTGAAACATGGCAAAAACATATTCAGGAATATGCGTAGGCATTATAGAATTATCGATGCCCTGCAGCATAAAATACCTGCTGTCCCAGCCTACAAAACCACCCAGAATTCCATGACCAAAACTCAGGGCATAACCAACAAGCGGCCAGAGAACGCCAATAATCACCATAGCGGAAAAACTATGCATCATGGTTCCGATCACGTTCTTCGTCCGGACAAGCCCGCCATAAAACATGGCAAGTCCTGGAACCATCAGCAGTACCAGCGCAGTAGATGTCAGCATCCATGCCGTAGTACCTGTATCGGTGACCACTGATGCTGCTGCATAGACAGTACCCTGCATAAACAACGAAGCTGCCGACAGAAAGAGCGTCGTTGTTAAAATCCTAATATTCATAAATAGATTAAATGAAATTAAAACAACCTAAATTATTAACGATAACTACGTATATGTAGTTATTTAATTAACCAAAACAAAAATATTATCAATTTTTATTACGCAAACGTAGAATTATCCGTATTATCGACGAATGATGCATGGAAGTTTTTTTGGACCGGCAGGTCATTTACGGCAACAATACCGTAAGAAAGACAGAGAAGGGAAAAAAATTAAAAACAGCAGAATTTCTTTCTACCGCACGGTAAAAAAGGGGAGACCCCGGGTTAATACATTATCAGCCAATCAATGAATAAAACGTATAAATGTATTAATAGAGAGTATTTTATTTTTGAAAACGTCTGTTAATTGCAATAAATTATCCACAGAAATCAGCCAATGGTTGTCTGATCGCTATGCAGGTAATTTGTGCCTTGGTTCTCTGCAGGTGTCTCTTTCTATCAATGCACATGTATACTAAGAACTAACAATGAATATTTACATCGGTAATTTACCTTACACTGTTACTGAAGATGACCTTCGTGATGCGTTCTCTCAATTCGGACAGGTCGACAGCGCGAACATCATAAACGACAAATTTTCAGGACGTTCAAAAGGATTTGGATTTGTTGACATGCCCAACGAAAGTGAAGCTCGTGAAGCCATCGAATCCATGAATGACAAAGATTTGAAAGGTCGCACTATAAAAGTAAACGAAGCGAGACCTCGCGAAGAGAGGCCCGAAAGAAGAGAGCGCTACTGAGCTGTTCAGTTTTGCGATATAAAACCAGACAGAATACAAACCCTGTCTGGTTTTATACGTATTGAAAGGAAAGCACAATATCCGTTACGACGTAACGAGAAAAGCTCCGAGATCTTCCAGAAGAGCCAGCAGGTGAAACTGCTTATTTCTTGTTTTTAACAAGATCACTAAGCGCCTCAGCCAGATTAGGATACCTGAAGTGAAAGCCTTGATCCTTGAGAAAACCAGGTTTTACTTTCTGACCTTTTACCGCGTACTCTCCACCCTCACCCATAAGAATCTGAACAGCGAATTTCGGCACAGACAAAACGGATGGCCGCCCAAGAACTTCACCAAGTAAATCAGCAAATTCTTTCATGGAAACAGGTTCCGGGCTGACCGCATTGACCGGACCCTTGTAAGAAGGATTATCGAGCGCCTCAAGAATGCATGCGATCTCGTCATCAACATGAATCCAGGAAATACACTGAAACCCGGAACCAATGGGCCCGCCAAGAAAGAAGTTAAAGGGTGCAAGCATTTTCTGCAACATTCCCCCTTTTGTAGACAAAACAATGCCGGTTCTCAGAAGCACAAGACGAACACCGGTTTTTTCAGCTTCAAGCGCCTCTTTTTCCCAATCGATACAGATTCTCGCAAGAAAATCCCTGCCTTTAGCGCCTGACTCGATAATATCCGGCGTATCACTGCAACGATCAAAAGAGCCATAGTAGCCGATAGCTGATGCAGAAATAAAAACCTGTGGTTTTTCTGATGCGCTGGCAATTGCAGTCACAATATGGCGGGTGCCGAGAATTCTTGAATTATAGCACTCTTTCTTGTGATCTTCATTCCAGCGACTTTCAAGCAAGGGTTTTCCTGCCAGATGAATGACGGCCTTTGCCCCCGAAATAAAACCAGTCCATTCGCCGCTCTCCATATCCGAGTCCCACTTGACATATCCTGCCGCACCAGAAATTTTGTGCGCAGCACTCTCAGGGTTGCGAGCGAAAAGAACAACTTTTTCCCCACGACTAATCAATTTCAGGGCAAGTTCAGCGCCTATGACGCCGGTAGCTCCGGTAATAACAATATGACCTCGCATAGACTATCTCGGTTGTAGTGAAAAAGTACGTTTCCAGAAAAAAGCCATTTAAACTGTTATTGAACGGGCAATTATGCATAATAATTCCCCTGACGTACTGTTTAAAAAGAAAAACCATAACCCCGTAAAGCTGTTAAGCTTTTCACGGGTTTATGGTCAATGAAGATATTCTCTTAAGGAGTTACAGCACCTACTCCACAGTCACCGATTTCGCCAGATTCCGTGGCCGGTCAACATTACAGCCGCGAAGTGTAGCGATATGGTAGGCGAGCAGCTGCAGAGGGATGACCGTTAAAAGAGGAGTAATCGGTCCTGAAGATTGCGGAATATAAATGACATGTTCGGCCAGGCGACTTATTTCCTGATCACCTTCATTGGCGATGGCAATCACCCTGCCTTTACGACTGCGCACTTCCTCAATATTACTGAGAATCTTGGCATAGGTACTATCACGGGTAGCAATAAAAATAACCGGCATATCCTTGTCGATCAACGCAATCGGACCGTGCTTCATCTCTGCGGCAGGATAACCTTCTGCATGAATATAAGAGATCTCCTTGAGTTTCAACGCCCCCTCAAGAGCAACAGGAAAGTTATAACCGCGCCCGAGATAGAGGGCATTCCGGGCATCCTTGAAGCGCTCAGCTATACCCTTTATCTGACTGTCAAGTTCAAGAATACGTGTGGCTTTTTCAGGGAGGCGGGAAAGTTCTCTAAGATTCAGTGCAATCTCGTCATGAGAAATCGTCCGTCCCTTGCTGAGGGCCAGAGCAAGCATATAGAGCATGATAACCTGGGCTGTAAAGGCTTTCGTCGAAGCCACACCGACCTCCGGTCCGGCATGGGTATACATACCGCACAGAGTTTCACGGGCAATAGTAGACCCGACAACATTACAGATACCCATAACGAGAGCTCCCTTTTCCTTCGCTGCACGCAGCGCTGCAAGAGTATCGGCGGTTTCACCCGATTGGGAGATAACAATAACCACATCATCAACACTGACAATAGGATTGCGGTACCTGAACTCTGAAGCATAATCTACCTCGACTGGAATACGGGCAAACTCTTCAATAAGATATTCACCAATCATAGCGGCATGCCAGCTTGTGCCGCAGGCACAGATGACTATTCGCTTTGCCTGCTTCAGACGGTCGAGATAATCCTCTATCCCGCCAAGACAAATCCTGCCTTCATCAAGTCTGACACGTCCCCGCATGACATCGTGCATAACGGCCGGCTGTTCGAAAATCTCTTTGAGCATGAAATGCTCAAATCCCCCCTTCTCAATTTTTTCAAGTGAAAAATCAAGTTCGGTGATAATTTTGTCCTGCGCGACATTCTCAATTGTCTTCACCAGATAGCCATCCTTTTTCACCACAGCAAGCTCACCGTCAGAGAGATAAATTACTTTATTGGTATGTTCAACAATCGGAGCAGCATCTGAGGCAATGAAATATTCCCCGGTACCGATACCGATCACCAGAGGACTTCCCTTGCGGGCAACAACTATCTTGTCCGGCTCCCGGGAAGAGATGACACAAATACCGTAAGCACCATCGACATGCCGAAGAGCGTTGCGCGTAGCCGATTCAAGGTCAAGCGACGAATCACTTTTCCATATCCTGTCGATCAGATGAACCAGAACCTCAGAATCAGTATCGCTTGAAAAAATATAGCCCTGAGAAATGAGCTCATGTTTCAGCACAGAGTAGTTTTCAATAATCCCATTATGAATAACAGCAATATCACCGACACTATTCTGGTGTGGATGAGCATTGATGTCACTTGGCTCACCATGGGTAGCCCAACGCGTATGGCCAATACCGACCGTCGCCGACTTCATCTCCTTACTCAGACCGTCATTCGCAACCTCAAGACCGCTGACGCTGCCTTTCTGCTTCATAACCAACAGTCTTTCATTCAACAAGGCGATCCCCGCCGAATCGTAACCTCTATATTCAAGCCGCTTCAAGCCTTTCAGAAGCAGCGGAGCAGCATCACGCCACCCTATATATCCAACAATTCCACACATAACTGTACTGTTTTAATAGTCATTAAGAACCTCACGACAAGCCTGTGAAGTTGCCGGATATCAGCCTGAATGACCATTGAGTTATAGCAAAAAACACTTCCACTATAAAACCCGCTTCATTTCATCATGAATGTTTAACGCCTCTCTGGAAACAGCCCGTTCATAATCGTCTATACCTGAAAATGACCCGGCAGGATAAATTAAACTCCTGCTGACATTGATAACAGCACTTTGGCGGTTACCATCGACACCAAGATTAACAGCATCTTCAAGCGATCCTCCCTGTGCGCCGACCCCTGGTATCAGCAGAAAAAGACCGGGAACAATACGCCGAATCTCTTCAAGCAGCGTGCTTTTAGTAGCGCCAACCACAACGCCTCCATTTCCGTTTCTGCTCCATGCCGCTACTTTACCAAGCACACTTCGATAGAGTGGCTCTCCATTCTGCATCGGCTGTTCCTCGAAATCTTCCGAACCTTTGTTAGAAGTGAGTCCAAGGACAAATACCAATTTATCCTCATAGGCAAAAAATGGCTCAAGAGAGTCAAACCCCATGTACGGAGCAACCGTTACGGCATCAAAAGGCCAGTGTTTAAAAAAAGCCTGCGCATACTTTTCGCTTGTATTGCCTATGTCAGCCCGTTTTGCATCGGCAATCGTCATGACGGTGTCAGGAATATGGCATAGGGTTTTTTCCATATCCTGTAATCCTGCAATACCCCTGGCTTCGTAAAAAGCTGTATTAAGCTTATAGGCTATTGCCACATCACTTGTAGCTCTTATAACTGAACGGTTAAACTCAAGAACAGGGTTTTCATACTTGAAAAAAAACTGCGGAATTTTCTCGGGATCGCTGTCAAGCCCGACACACAAAAGAGATTTTATTGCTGATATTCTGCTGTTTGCCTTATCCCGAACGACGCTCATTAACTTCCTCTTCCTCTCTGTGTTATAGTAAAAATTTTATCCTGCCATGCTGCGGAATAAAGCAAAAAAAACAGCCAAACAAAACTCTGCAAGCCTTAGAGAAACTAATAACTGCAGAAATACTGTTTATATGTTCGTAATATATAATATGTTTTCTTATGAGATACTTCTTTAAATGAAAGAATCCCGTAAATTGAGAATCTTGAACCCGCGAACGGTGAACACAGAACTGAGTCGCATTATTATAACCATGATTGATGATTGATGGCAAAAAAACTGAGCAAACCCTCAAATCCCTATAAAAATTTACCGGAAAACAACGTACCGCGTCCGAAATTCTCCATAATGTATTATGTGGTAGTCATTGTTCTTCTCATAGGTGTGCAGCTTGCCTTTTTCTGGTCAGGCTCAACACAGGAAATCCCTTACAGTACATTCCGCAAACTCATTGCAGAAGACAAAATTGAATCCGTAAAAATAGCACAGGAACGGATCTATATCAAGCTTAAGCCCGGAATGAGTACCGGTATAGCACCAAAAGAACAGCAAAAAGACGGCCCCGGCATATTTCTTCCTCAGTCCACAACAAAGCAGGACGAAATTTATGTCAATGCGGTACGGGATGAATCGCTCGTTCAGCACCTTGAAGAAAAAGGCATCAAATACCAGGGCGTACCAAGCAGCACCTGGATCAGCGAACTGCTGCAATGGATACTGCCTTTTGGCCTGCTGATCGGCATCTACTTTTTTGTTTTCCGCCGCATGGGCGGACCGGGCTCCCAATTCATGAATATCAGCAAGAACAAGGCTGCCCTCTATGAAAATCTTGACGAGCACACCCGCATCACCTTCAAAGACGTAGCAGGCCTCGATGAGGCGAAGGCAGAGGTCATGGAGGTGGTCGACTTCCTCAAGGACCCGAAAAAGTATACCACACTCGGTGGAAAGCTCCCCAAAGGAGTTCTTCTTGTCGGCCCTCCGGGTACAGGAAAAACCCTTTTGGCAAAAGCTGTTGCCGGCGAAGCTGATGTTCCGTTTTTCAGCATCAGCGGCTCGGACTTTGTGGAAATGTTTGTCGGTGTCGGCGCAGCACGAGTACGTGACCTGTTCAAACAGGCCAAGGAAAAAGCTCCCTGCATTATTTTTATTGATGAAATCGACGCTGTCGGCCGCAGCAGAGGAAAAGGGGCGATGATGGGCGCCAATGACGAACGCGAAAATACCCTCAACCAGCTGCTTGTTGAAATGGACGGATTTGCAACGGACAAGGGCGTCATTTTGATAGCCGCTACGAACCGCCCTGATGTACTGGATTCAGCACTGCTGAGGCCGGGCCGTTTTGACCGCCAGATTATGGTTGACAAACCCGATCTGAAAGGACGCATCGATATTTTCAAAGTCCACACCAAAGAGCTGTCACTATCAAAGGATGTTAACCTGAAAGCGCTTGCCTCGCAGACCCCTGGTTTTGCAGGAGCAGAAATTGCAAATGCTGCCAACGAAGCTGCTCTGCTGGCTTCCCGTCGCAACAAGCTAAGCATTGAGATGAAAGACTTTGAGGATGCCATTGAGCGTGTGGTAGCCGGACTTGAAAAAAAGAACAAGGTCATCAACCCGCGAGAAAAGCAGATTGTTGCCTATCATGAAGCTGGTCATGCAATTATCAGCTGGATGATGGCAGAGAACGATCCTGTTCAGAAAATTTCCATTGTCCCAAGAGGAATGAGCGCGCTCGGCTATACCATGAACATTCCGCTTGAGGATCGCTATCTCATGACAAAAAGCGAGCTTCTTGCGCGTATTTGCGGTCTTCTCGGCGGGCGTATTGCCGAAGAAATCATTTTCAACGAAATCTCCACCGGAGCACAGAATGACCTTGAAAAAGTAACGAGTATCGCTTATAACATGGTCATGGTATACGGCATGAGCGAAAAACTCGGTAACCTTTCATTCTATGAAAGCAATAATCCCTATTACGGAAGTCCAGGCATCGACAAAAAGTACGGTGAGGAAACCGCCCGGCTTATCGACAGGGAGGTAATGGCCATAGTAGAAGCATCGCGTCTCAACGTCATGAATTTACTGACCAGGAACCGTGAAAAGCTCGAAATACTTGCGAATGAACTTCTGTTGAAGGAAATGCTTCAATACGCTCAAATCGAGGAAATTCTGGGAAAACGTCCCGAAAGCCTGTTCCCTGTCCATATTGAAGATGAAAACTCAGACGATAGCGGCGAGACTGACTTTGGAAGCAAACCCTCTCATGGAGCAGCAGACCGGCTTAGCGACAAAGAACAGGCTGAGCTTGAAGAGGCAGTTGCAAGGCTCAGAGATGAGCGTAAAATCCCTGAAAGCTGAACACATCCATGGGACAGGCGAAAAGAATAAACCTGATTGTTGAGGGCCTCGTTCAAGGGGTAGGATTCAGAGTATTTATTGCCCGGAAGGCAAAAGAACTCAACCTGTGCGGGTGGGTTAAAAACCTGCCTGACGGCACAGTAGAAATAGAGGCCCAGGGCCCTGAAGAGATGCTTGATGAATTACTGAGACTTGCAAAACAAGGGCCACTCCATGCCGGTGTTGCTTCAATCCGGAAAGAAGAAAAAGCACCTGACACCGGTCTTAAAGGGTTTACTATAACTATGGATGAAAAAGATGGCGTGTAAAGATGAGGGAAACAAAATAGGCAGGGGTCTCCTGCCTATTTTGTTTGTTCAATGAAGAACTTCGATGTGGGTCCCGAGGGATTCGAACCCCCGACCTACTGGGTGTAAACCAGTCGCTCTAACCAGCTGAGCTAGGAACCCGATTTGAGGCCACATTATAACACAATTTCAGGGGAATACAAAAAGAAAAAACCGTTTACGAAACAGGTTCGCTGACGGTTATTTGTAAGCCTTCACTAAAAAGCATAAATTCAGGCCGATAATTCACTCGCAAGCCCGATAATACTTATTACTCATGATGAGATCACTAACCATCCTCGGCTCAACAGGCTCAATCGGGCTCAGCACCCTTGATGTCGTCAGGCAGCACCCGGATAAATTCAGTATTTCCTGCCTGGCGGCAGGTCAGGATGTCAGGGTTATGGCCGAACAGATCAAGGAATTCCGTCCTGATGCTGTTTCAGTCAAGGATGAGGATTCGGCAAAAAAACTTGAGGCCCTCCTTGGAGAGTACAAACCTGAAATTCTGTACGGTATTGAAGGCACCTCCACCATTGCCGCTGCTGATGGATCCGATATGGTGGTATCGGCCATTGTCGGCGCAGCCGGCCTTGTGCCGACAGTAGCTGCGATAAAAGCCGGAAAGCATATCGCTTTAGCAAACAAGGAAACTCTCGTCGTAGCCGGACAACTGGTTTCTGATCTGGTAAACAAACATCATGTCCGCCTGCTGCCGGTCGACAGCGAGCACTCAGCAATCTTTCAGTCACTCGAGGGTCATCGGACAGACGATGTTGAACGCATCATTCTGACCGCCTCAGGAGGCCCGTTCCGCAATACCTCTCTGGAAGAGCTGAAAAATGTCAGGCTCGAACAGGCACTGAAACACCCGCAATGGTCAATGGGCGCAAAAATTACCATTGACTCGGCAACAATGATGAACAAAGGGCTTGAGGTCATTGAAGCACACTGGCTTTTTAACATGCCGGCTGAAAAAATCGGTGTTGTTGTGCATCCCCAGAGTATCATTCACTCTATGGTCGAATATATTGACGGCTGCGTCATGGCACAGCTTGGTTCTCCCGATATGAGGGCACCGATTGCCTATGCTCTGTCTTATCCTGAGCGATGCGAAAGCGGTATCCAGAAACTCGACTTGGTAAAAATCGGAACCTTGACGTTCGAAGAACCCGATATGGTACGTTTCCCTGCACTCCGTCTGGCATTTGATGCATTAAAGGCAGGCAGAACCTATCCGGCGGTACTTAACGCAGCAAACGAGATAGCCGTTGCTGCTTTTCTCGATAAAAAAATTGGATTTACCGACATCGCAGCAACTGTCGAAAAAACCATGCAGGCCCACGAAGCATATTCTCCGGTTGAACTTGATGAATATCTCAGGGCCGACAGATGGGCTCGTGAAACTGCTCAAAAACTTATTGCATAAACCTGAAAAAGAAGCGACCACCCGCCAGAGCGGCAGTACAGCTTTTTTTTTACTGAAACGAAGGATTGTTATGGATTTTCTTAGCTCTACATTTTTTTTCATTATTGCCATTTTTATTCTTGTCACTGCACACGAACTCGGTCATTTTCTGACCGCGAAACTGTTCGGCATGAGAGTTGACAAGTTTTACATCGGCTTTGACTTCTATAATCTGAAATTCTGGAAAAAGAAAATCGGCGAAACTGAATATGGCCTTGGCGTTTTTCCTCTTGGCGGTTATGTCAAAATAGCCGGCATGGTTGATGAAAGCCTCGACACCAATTTTCAAAGTTCGGAGATGCATCCATGGGAATTCAGGGCAAAACCTGTATGGCAACGCCTCATTGTTCTCGCCGGCGGAGTAACAATGAACCTGATTCTGGCTTCAGTTATCTTTATGGGCATAACTCTTGTACTGGGTGAACCCCGAACAAGCGTCAAAAACCCTGCCTTTGTTGAAAAAGGATCAGTCTTTGAAATAATGGGCATGAAAACCGGTGACCAGCTTTTACTTGCAAACGGCAAATCGATCGCAAGCTGGGAGGAAGCACTTGACCCTGAACTCTTAACGTCCAAGTCAATCAGCTACACCATCCTTCGCGATGGCAAAAGCATCACGTTTGATGCACCGTCGAACATCATGTCGAAAATCAACGACAAACAGAGTTTCGGAATCCGCCCTACCGTTCCGCCGGTCATAGACGAAGCCCTTCCAAAGCAGCCTGCCCGGAAGGCGGGTATTAAATCCGGCGGTCTCATTACGGCAATCGATGGAAACCCTGTTTCCGACTGGACAGAAGTCGTTGGTATTATCTCAGCTCATGCAGCAAAACCGATTACGATTACCTGGAAATACCTTGAACCCGTTTCAGGCCGCAAAATCACTGCCGAAGACCTCCGTATTGAAGGCAAAACGTTCATCACCACTGTAGTACCCAGCAATGCCGGGAAAATCGGCATTTCGCTGAAACAGACAATAGCAACCGAACGAAAAAAACTTGGTGTCGGAGGCGCAATACTGAGCGGCATTGGCCAGACATGGAAAATGAGCGTGATGACGGTTCAGGGATTCGTAAAAATTTTCACCGGTCAGGAAGACTTCCGCAAATCAGTCGGCGGTCCAATCAAAATTGCTAAAATAGCAAGCCAGAGTGCTGAACAGGGACCAGTAAGCTTTCTGTATTTTCTCTCAATGCTCTCAATATCTCTGGCAATCATCAATATTCTTCCTGTTCCGGCACTTGACGGCGGACAGTTTGTGCTGAATGCTGTTGAAGGCCTGATCCGCAGAGAGATCCCGTTTGAGTTAAAAATGCGTATTCAACAGGTTGGCATGGCGCTGCTTCTTGCACTGTTCGCATACGTTCTAATCAATGACATTTTCAACGTCTGAGGCTGACACCACCATTCAATGCTTGAAAAACTACAATCCATAAAAGAAAAACATCTCGATCTTGAACAGCTGCTGGCCGACCCGAAAGCAGCAGCCGATCAAGTCCGCTTCAGAAAACTCAACAAGGAGTACAGCGACCTTAAGGAAATCGTACATGCCTATGACCAGTATGCCCAGGCAAAAGCAGAGCTTGATGAATCACTCCATCTTCTGAAAATCGAGACTGATCCGGAGATGAAAGAACTTGTACAGGCTGAAATCAATGACCTCCAGAAACAGCTGCCTGATCTCGAACAGAAATTAAAAGTACTCCTTCTCCCAAAAGACGAGGCGGATTCACGCAACGTTATTATTGAAATACGGGCCGGAACAGGGGGAGAGGAAGCTGCACTTTTTGCCGCTGACCTCACAAGAATGTACCAGCGGTATGCCGAGAAACAGGGCTGGCAGTGCGAAGTACTCCATTATAATGAAAGTTCAATGCCGGGCGGTTTCCGGGAAATTACCATGGGCGTGAGCGGACACGATGTATACGGAACCATGAAATATGAAAGCGGAGTACACCGTGTACAACGCGTTCCGGATACAGAAACACAGGGTCGAATCCATACTTCTGCGGTCAGCGTGGCAGTTTTGCCCGAAGCCGAAGAGGTTGATGTTGAGATCCGCAGGGAGGATCTGCGTTTTGATACCTATCGAAGTGGTGGAAAGGGAGGGCAGAATGTCAATAAGGTAGAAACGGCCGTACGAATCACCCATATGCCGAGCGGAATTGTTGCTGCATGTCAGGAAGAGCGCTCCCAGCTACAGAACAAGGAACGCGCTATGAAAATGCTCCGTACAAGACTCTATGACATCCAGCTTGCCGAGCAGCAGCAGCAAAGAGCCGATTTACGCCGCTCGATGGTAACAACCGGAGACCGGAGTGCAAAAATCCGGACCTACAACTATCCGCAATCCCGGGTAACAGACCACCGTATCGGCTTTACCAGCCATGCTCTGCCCCAGATTCTGCAGGGAGACCTTCAGGATATTATTGAAGCACTCAAAATGCATGACCAGACTGAACGTCTGCAGACAGAACTGCTGTAATCATACGATCTTCGCAAAAGCATCCACTCTGAACGGATATATTTTCAAAGATTCTCCTTATATTTTTTTCAGGGCCCAAACGCATGGAAAATTTTCCAGCGTTCTCACATGAACCGAAACCTATGGAACGCCGACAACATGGAAATGCATGCTACAGGAGTAAGCAAGGGTGAGTGGATATTTTCCGCAGATTTTGACAGGACCGCAACCTACCTGGCTGATCTGAAAAAAATATTGGGTTTCAACCCTTTCTGCTATAACGTAGAACTCACAGACACTGAAAACGTCTATATATGGAATTTTCGCGTAACTGATCCGCAGAACAACCCATTTGATATCATCTTTTTTGTCGAACAGTCTGAAGAGCAGCATGTAGAGCTTCCCGACCACATCGAATGCGCTGACCCTGACGACCTCACAGAGGAAATGATCAAAAGCTATACTGTCCGCAAAAAGGTCAAATGGACGCACCACCCCGTCGGGCGTAAAATTTCTGATCCGAAAAAATATCTGTTTGAAGGAAAGGTCTCCGGTGATATGGATATTCAGCGCGTTGGGGTAAACAAAACCAAGGTTCACTTCGACCTGAAAGTCGATGTACGCTTCCTCCTTTATCCTGCATTCAGGATTGTCCCGAAAAAAATTGTCAGGACTATGGTCAATGGAGGGATGACCTTTATTATGCAGACTGCTACAAACAGCATGTTTCACGCCATGTCAAAAGATTTCTGCAAAATCCATAAAATATGAACGACGGGGGCATTATGGACTTTTACGACCTTGTATCAAAACGCTGCAGTATCCGCAGCTTTGAACGGAACAGACCTGTTCCCGAAGAGGTTCTCCAGAGAATTCTCAACGCAGGAAGAATGGCTCCTTCTGCAAATAATCTGCAGCCATGGCACTTCCATGTCGTCCAATCGCCCGGCATACTTGAAAAAATCTACCCCGGCTACAAGCGCGACTGGATTCAGAGCGCACCCTGCCTCATTATTGTTTCCGGTGAACGAAAACATGCATGGGTTCGCCGTCAGGACAACTACAACTCAATCGAAACCGACCTGACAATAGCTCTGGATCACCTTATTCTTGCGGCCACACGGGAAGGGTTAGGAACCTGCTGGATTGCGGCTTTCGACCCCGGCATCATTCGACATGCGCTGCAGCTGCCGCCGGATGTTGAGATTTTTGCATTCACTCCCCTTGGATATGCTGCCCAGGATGCACAGCCCTCACCAAAAAAACGCAAATCTCTTGAGGAAATAACCTCCTATTATTGAAATTGAACAGGGCTTCTTAGACTTATACGATTAATAGAACTAATGCGACTTTAAAAAAAAGCTATCCTTCTTTATTTCTTCCGGCTGATTTCATTGGCATCGAAAGAAATAATTGCTGATCTTTGGGGGAAAAATTTTTATTGCATGAACAAACAACTTTTACTGGGAGCCGAATCGATTGCTCTCGGTGCCCTTGACGCAGGAATATCAGGCGTCTACGCTTACCCCGGGACCCCTTCGACCGAAATCACCGAATACATCCAGAAAAAGAGTGCTGCCCGGGAGTATCCGGTTCGATCGTCCTGGTCTGCCAACGAAAAAACTGCTTATGAGGCCGCGCTCGGCATGTCTTATGCCGGCAAACGAAGCCTGGTCTGCATGAAACATGTCGGACTGAACGTGGCCGCTGATGCGTTTATCAACTCAGCCATTACCGGTGTCAATGGAGGGCTTGTCATAGCCGTAGCTGACGACCCCTCGATGCATTCGTCCCAAAATGAGCAGGATAGCCGGGTTTACGGCAAATTCGCCATGCTTCCCGTGCTTGAACCCTCTTCACAGCAGGATCTGTACAATGCCACCAGAGAGGCTTTCGACCTGTCGGAATCACTCATGCTTCCCGTACTTCTGCGCCTTACTACAAGGCTTGCCCATTCACGCGCAGGAGTGGAACGCACTGCCGCCCGCCAGCAGAACCCCCTTCATGCCCTCTACGCCCCTGAACGTTTTGTACTGATCCCGCAACATGCCCGTCGGCAGTACAATGTACTCCTCAAGCTACAGGATGAGCTTGAAAAACGTTCAGAGCAGTCATGGCTTAACCGCCTTATTCCTGGATCGGGCACAAACGGGGTTATTGCATTCGGTATCGCCTTCAACTATGTAATGGAGGTTCGTCAGACCTTTGGACTGTCCTTTCCCGTCCTTCAAATCGGACACTATCCTCTCCCGAGAAAACAGGTCGAAAGCCTCTTCAAATCCTGCGAAACAATTCTTGTTGCTGAAGAGGGATACCCGGTCTACGAAGAGCTGCTGAGAGGTTACTTTGGCGGAGAGAACGTCAGGGGACGCTTGGATGGGACGCTGCCACGCGCTGGAGAGCTCAATGCCGACCTTATCGCCAGAGGGCTTGGTCTTGAAGCAAAAGCAGTACTGCCGGTTCCGGATATCGTTGTCCATCGTCCGCCCGCACTCTGCAAGGGATGCGGCCACCGCGACCTTTACGATGCGCTTACCACCGTGATGAGTTCATTTGAAAATCACCATGTTTTCTCAGACATCGGCTGCTATACGCTTGGCGCTCTGGAACCATTCAGTGCCATTCATACCTGCGTCGACATGGGTGCATCGATCACCATGGCAAAAGGTGCTGCAGATGCGGGACTGCGACCTGCAGTATCAGTTATCGGTGATTCGACCTTTACTCACTCCGGTATGACCGGCCTGCTTGATACCATTAACGACCGGTCACCAATCACTGTAATTATCGCCGATAATGACACGACCGCTATGACCGGCGGTCAGCAATCATCGGCAACCGGCTCAAAGCTTCTGGATATCTGCAGGGGGCTTGGAGTTGAGGAGCAGCACATCAGAACCATCATTCCGTTAAAATCGAATCTCGAAATAAATATGACGATACTCAGAGAGGAAATCAGCTACGAAGGAGTATCTGTTGTGATTGCGCAGCGCGAATGCATTGAAACCGCTGCACGAAAAAAACGAACCAAGACAGCCAGCACCTAACAACACAGCATGCATATCAATATTATACTTGCAGGAGTCGGCGGACAGGGAATACTCACTATCGCAGCAGTCATCGGCCAGGCCGCCCTGCAAAGCGACCTTATGATCCGCCAGACAGAAGTCCATGGCATGAGTCAGCGTGGAGGGGCGGTTCTGTCACACCTGAGAATTTCCGATCGGGAAATTTATTCTGACCTTATTGCAGAAGGGAGCGCGAACATGATCCTCTCTGTTGAGCCTCATGAAGCGCTGCGCTATCTGCCATTTCTTGCACCCGAAAGCAGAATCATAACCTCTACAGACCCGTTTATCAACATTGAGAACTACCCGGCAATTGATGAAATTCTCGCTGAACTGCGCCGCACAGACCGCCCTGTGCTGGTCAACGCGGCTGAACTTGCGCGTGAAGCGGGCCATGCAAGAACATCAAACATGGTAATGCTGGGTGCGGCCGCCCCGTTTATCGGTATTGCGCAAGAAAAGCTTGAATCTTCTATCGCAGAGCTTTTTCATGCAAAAGGCCCCGACATTGTTGATGTCAACATCAGGGCGTTCAGAAAGGGACAGGAATTATCTCAAACTCAAGCAACTGAGACATGATTTGGAACGAGCATTACGAGTGCATGGAGCGCGAAGAGCTCCTTAAACTTCAGGGTAAGCGACTGCAGGAGATGGTAAAACGGGTCTACGACACGGTTCCCTTCTACCGCAATAAACTGGAGGAAAAAGGGATAGAACCCGGCGACATCAAAGAAATTGATGATCTGAAAAAACTGCCCTTCACAACAAAACAGGATCTCCGCGACAACTACCCCTTCGGCCTTTTTGCCGTACCTCAGCCCGATATCGTTCGATTTCATGCCTCAAGCGGCACCACAGGCAAACCGACAGTCGTCGGATACACTCATAACGATATTCAGATGTGGAGTGAAGTTGTTGCCCGTTCACTCACCATGGCAGGAGTGACCAAAGCCGACATCATCCAGGTTGCCTACGGCTATGGGCTTTTTACCGGCGGTCTTGGTCTGCACTATGGCGCAGAAAAAGTGGGAGCCTCTGTCGTCCCGATTTCAGGCGGAAACACAAAAAAACAGCTGCAGCTTATTGAAGATTTTGGTTCAACCGTCCTCGCATGCACCCCATCCTATGCCGCCTTTATTGGTGAATCCCTCGTTGAAGAAAAAATTGACCCCAAAAAGATAAAACTCAAGGCCGGAGTGTTCGGTGCCGAACCGTGGACACAGGAAATGCGCACACAAATTGAGCAGGTGCTCGGCATCAAGGCTTACGACATTTACGGGCTCACTGAAATTATCGGTCCCGGCGTCTCGATGGAGTGCCAGTTTCAGCGCGGCATGCATATCTTTGAAGACCATTTCATCCCCGAAATTATCAACCCCGATACCGGTGAAGTGCTGCCTTACGGCGAACTTGGGGAGCTGGTATTCACTCCTGCCACAAAAGAGGCAATGCCGCTTATCCGCTACCGGACCCGCGACCTGACCCGCCTTCATGCCGACAAGTGCGAATGCGGCAGGACGCTTGTGCGTATGGAAAAATGCGTGGGCCGTTCGGACGATATGCTCATTATAAGAGGTGTCAATGTCTTCCCTTCACAAGTGGAATCAGTACTCCTCGAAATGAGTGAAACAAAACCTCACTACCTGATTGTTGTCGATCGTGAAAACAACCTCGACACTATGGAAATACAGGTGGAAATTGAAGAAGCGTTCTTTTCCGATGAGGTCAAAGAGCTGGAAGGACTTCGCCACCGCATCAAGGCAAATATTGCAAGCACCCTCGGCATCAGCGCCAGTATCAGGCTGGTAGAACCCGGCACAATCGAGCGCAGCATGGGCAAGGCGAAACGGGTAATCGACAGACGCAACATACAATAACAACGAAAGCGGAAGATGCCCACGCCTGGGCACAGAGTGATCAGCTGTTGCCAGCCCGTGTCATACATGGTGTAGTGGCTGCTTAGATGCAGCTTTTCGAGTTTCTCGAATTCGTATCTATGAAATATTGTTAGCAACTCACCCAGCATCGTTGTAACTTGTTTCATAGTCTGGAACTCCTTGTATACAGGGCTGATATCAATTGTTTTGTCACCTTTAATATCACCGTTTCTCATGTTTTTTCAGACCTTCTTAATTTTTTTACCGGACAATACTGCTCTGTTAATACTGAACAGCAGACAAAGAGAGTGCTCTTCAAAACAAAGTTCAAGCAACGCAACCTCCGTTAGTCGGGGAAGACAAACCAAAGAACAAAGCCTTACGGAGTCCACCATGAAACGCCACATCATCGGCTTACTGGTCACGATGTTGATACTTGCCCCGGAAATGGCGAATGGTACAGAGAAAATGGAACGCGCCTACAAGCAATGGCACCAGGCAGCAATAGAAGGTGATGGCGCAGCTCAAAACAATCTCGGGTTAATGTACGAGGCGGGCACCGGGGTCAAACAAGACTATGCAGAAGCCATCAAGTGGTTCCGCATGGCCGCAAAAAAAGGCAACGCTGCAGCTCAAAGCAATCTCGGGTTTATGTACGAGAACGGGACCGGAGTTCAAAAAGACTATCCAGAAGCCATCAAGTGGTTCCGCATGGCCGCAAAAAAAGGCAACGCTGCAGCTCAAAACAATCTCGGATATATGTACGCGTACGGCACCGGAATCCAGCAAAACGATGCTGAGGCGGTCAAGTGGTTCCGCATGGCCGCAAAACAAGGCAATGCCAATGCTCAAAACAATCTCGGATTCATGTACAAGGCGGGCACCGGGATCAAAAAAGACTATACGGAGGCCGTCAAGTGGTATCGCATGGCCGCAAAACAAGGCTTTGCCGCTGCCCAAAACAATCTCGGATTAATGTACGAGCACGGAAATGGGGTCAAGCAAGACTATGCGGAGGCCATCAAATGGTATCGTATGGCCGCAAAACAAGGCAACGCTGATGCTAAGGAAGCATTGAAACGCTTAGGATTGGACTTGTAACAACGATACAGGTATTAAATATCATGAACGTCGATAACCACTGACATTACTAAACTTAAACGGTGTGATTCACAGATGAAGCTTCTTTCATGGAAGAGGCAACGCAAGAAATAAGAGCCGCGGCAGCAACCAGCACTTCGCGCTCACCATTCAGCCAGCCGTTACGTAGCCCGGCCAATGCCAAGTCGTCATCAAATACGGATGGGCTGACCAGAAACGCATCACTCACAAGGGCGCCGGTATAACTTAATCTGTTTGACTTTTTAACCCCAACCATTAAAAACTCAATCATGACAGAAGAAGAAATGAATGCCCTGAATGGAGTTAACCCTGAAAACAACTCCAAAAACTTGCACTTTATTAAAAGAGCACCCGGAGATACACGACCACAAGGGGAGTTTTTTGCCGAGTACATCTTGAGCGGTCCGGCAACAGCAAGTTCATTAATAGACAAATTTTCGACATTCTCGGGCGAGGTCTCTCTGGGTAATATTGCCGGTGAGGTCCAGAGACTAATGGATGAGTTCCGTAACGGTGAAACGAAAGGAATTGAAGGAATACTTATAGGACAGATTGTATCGTTGAACGCGATGTTCGCAGATTTTGCACAAAAGGCAAAGTACTGCACGCATTTAGACCGGACTGAAACGAATATGCGCCTCGCCTTTAAAGCTCAGAACCTTTGCCGCGCCACACTTGAAACGCTCGCTAATATCAAAAAGCCCCGACAGACCGTAATAACCAATCAGGCTAATATCAGCAACGGTCCGCAGCAGGTAAACAACACGATTAACCAGGGGAGTGATGCCGATCTGAATATTTTAGAAACCGAGCAAAACATACTATTGAAGCATGACAACACCAGGGGGGAATGCATGGTCGGCGGAGCGCAGGGCTCGACAATCGGAGATGATAAAACAGTGGCGGCCGTGGGAAAAATCAACCGGCCCCCGAACAATGGAAGGAAAAGCAAAAGTAGCAAAAAATGCTGACAAAGGAGGAGAGTGGAGAGAGATGAGAAAACTCAGAAAGTTTTATAATCAGCAGTTTAAAGAGCAACAGGATTTATTAAGCGATATTCAGAGCGCTAGAGAGTAGATCTCTGGGCCTCATGTTTGGCATCAATTTCCCGCCGCTCCTTGATATGGGCGGGATAAGCCTTCGGCATAAAGAACGCTTTCAGAGCGTCAACAAATCTTGCACATGTTATCAATAAAAGATGTTTGGCGCGACAACAAAATCAATTTCAGTTACCTACTTCTAATATAGGAGAGCATTGGTGAAGATAAATTCCACCTTCTCACCGATTCCGTTTGTCGGTGTTTTGTGTAAATTTTTGGTTAGTCACATGATCAACAATGTTTGATTCGCAATAATACAAGCAAACCAAGTCGTCAACTCCCCCTCGCAGCCAGCGGTGCCATCGTGCAACATACTCCCGGAGCCTCTTAATCGAGGCTCCCTGCTCATAAAGCCGGCGAGCACGCGCCAAAAGACGTTGCAGACTTGTATGCAAAGGAACAAGCTTCCGGCCAGGTTCGATCCTGTACCCAAGAATGTCAAATCCCCTCTCCACCTTGCCGATAAACCGCTTAGTAGGGTGAATAGTAAGCCGCAGCTCTGCAAGCACTTCATGCATGTTCTGTATGGCACGCCGTAATCCAAAGCGAGTTTTGGCAAGGATTACAGAATCATCCATGAACCTCCGCAGCATATCCCTGTTGAGAGATTTTTTTTACTTCCCTACTTTATCATACTTTAAAATGCCTCAACAAACCGAACCCTGTTTATGCTCTACAAAACAACATTGGTACCTTGAGTAATTTTCATAGCATGAGAGAACAAACGAAGGTTGTGCGTCGGTTTCGATACCGCGACATCCTGTTCTTCTGGAAGTTCGTCAGCCCGTTATGGCGGTTAGGTCTGGCAAGTCTCCTTCTGACCGTTTTGTCAACAGCGCTCGGTTCAGTATTGCCCCTGAGTGTCAAAGTGGTGGTTGATTACATCATCATGAAAAAGGATGTAACTGGCATCGGTGCTTTTTTCTCATCCCACCATCTCGCCCTCCTCGCTGATCCCGCTATGCATGTCATTGCCTCCCTGAACCTAATGGTTATAACGATTTTGATCATTGGCGCACTGATTGGCTTCATCGGTGTTATAGAAAAGCTTATTTCTCAGCGGTTCCAGCAGGAAATCACCTTCAATGCCCAGACCACACTCTTTGAGCACGTGCTGCGCTTTCCGCTCTCAATCATCAAGGAAAAGCAGGTGGGATACCTGATGTCGAGAGTGTCGGGCGATGTGGGCATGCTGCAGTTCTTTTTTTCGAGGGCATTGCCTCAATTGATCACAAACCTCTTTTACTGCCTGTTCGGTTTTATGATTCTCTTTGCCCTCGATCGAACGACATTTCTTGTCTTGCTGGGGATTCTTCCTCTGCTCTTCATGGTCAATTATTTCTTTGCCTCAAAAGCTCGAGCTGTGAGTTACCGCGAAATGGAACGGAACGCCGAGGTGTCGAGGGATATGCAGGAGGTGTTTGCCGGGGCGGAGGTGGTCAAATCCTATGTTGCCGAAAAGAGTGCAGCCGAAAAGGTATCCGGGCGGTTGCGGGAGCTTTTTTCCACCCGGCTGCATTCCACGCTCCTCTCAACGGTATCCGGTTCCCTGACGCAGACGGCAAAACTTGTTGTAACCCTTACTATTGTCGTGCTCGGTGTTCATGGCATTGAACGCGGAGCCATGACCATTGGCGATCTCACCACGGCCCTTGCCTATGTGGTCTCTCTATCAGGGAAGCTGACAGGGATATCATCAACGGTGCTGTCATTCCAGAGCGTGTTTGCTTCCATGGGCAGGCTCATGGAGCTGTTCGAAACCGTGCCGGAAAACGAGCTTCATAATAGCTCATCACAAGTTAAACCAGTCGACATTAAGGGTTCCATCGAATTTTCAGGGGCATCCTTTTCCTACAATGCCGATAAAACCGTTCTTGACGGCATCTCATGTATTGCACATCCCGGCGAAACCATCGCCATCATGGGGGAGAGCGGTGCCGGAAAGACGACACTCGTCAATCTTCTCCTCAAGTTTCATCGCCCCACTTCCGGCACTATCAGTATTGACGGTTATGACCTGCAGCAGATCGACACATCATGGTGGCGAAAGCATGTCGGAATCGTCTCGCAAGATGTTTTTCTCTTCAATGATACCATTGAGCACAACATCAAGTATGGCTGTCCAGAAGCGGGCTCAGATGAGGTGGTCAGAGCGGCAAAGAATGCGCATGTCCACGACGATATTATGATGCTTCCACAGGGGTATAAAACCAAAGTAGGCGAACGGGGATGGTCGTTTTCCCTTGGCCAGCGGCAACGTATCTCCATCGCCCGTGCCTTTTTGAAAGATCCCGCTATCCTTATACTCGACGAACCCAGTTCAGCCCTCGATTCCGAAACCGAAGCACTCCTGTGGGAATCTCTTGAGCAATTGGCAAAAAACCGCACAACCTTCATCATATCGCACCGCATCTCGGTTGCCGGCATTGCTGATCGAGTGTTCAGACTTGATCAGGGTAAGATCCGAGAATTGGATGCCTGTGTTTCTGGGGATAGGTGACGTTATTCATAACGTGCACTTACCCTTCTTCCAACACAATCGTTCTCATCCCCAGCACGAAGGGTCTGGACTGATAAAATCACTTTTTTGGTTATACTTCTAAAACATCAATGGGTAATTGCTCCTGATCTGCTGATCGAGCCGGCACCGGCTATCAGTTTGCTCTACCATGCACATCACTGAAATTGAACGTAAACGCAAAGGGAGAGAGCGACATCTATAGAAAAAGGCCTATTCCTATACACGTTAATGCTCTCATGTATAAAAAACTGCCATTTTCTTTACAAACGTCACCAGCCATGTCCTATAGCATACCCTCTTTACCACTTGCGATTGAACTGGAAACAGTTCCTGTGCTTAAAAAAGCTGCATCGGCACACCGTTTTTTAGCTGAATTAAAAGGGATATCACGCAGTATTCCCAATCAGTCAATTTTAGTGAATATCCTCTTGCTTCAAGAAGCCAAAGACAGCTCCGCAATTGAAAATATCATCACCACACACGATGAACTTTTTCGTGAAGAACTTTTTCCGGAGTTTGCCTCCAATGCCTCTGCCAAAGAAGTGAAAAACTATGTTACCGCCTTGAAGAGAGGTTTTGATCTCGTTCAACAATCTTCTCTGCTTGCCAATAATAATATTCTTACTATTCAGGCGGCCTTGGAAGACAACAAAGCGGGTTTCCGCAAGCTGCCTGGAACAGAGTTGAAAAATGAATAATTGATCGTCATTATAGCATATTCCTCTGCATTTTTTTTTTAATTTGAGCCTATTAAAATTGCTTTCCTCTGACAACACCAGAAGGACCTATTCATGCCAAAAACTCTCGCTGATCTCCGCCTTCCCCTCGAAGGGCATCTTGATCTGACCTACCGTTGCAACAACAACTGTCTCCATTGCTGGCTCCGCATTCCACCCGCAGACCCTGAACGAAGCCGCGAACTCTCCTTCGACGAGATCAAGCGCATTGTTGACGAAGCTCGTGCTTTGGGCACACGCCGCTGGTCAATATCCGGCGGAGAACCGATGCTGCGCCCCGATTTCGCGGAGATCTTTGACTATATCACTTCCAAGGCAGTCTCCTATACCCTCAACACCAACGGGACCCTCATCACGCCGAAGCTTGCTCAGCTGCTCAAGCGCAAAGGCACCAAGATGGTTGCTCTCTATGGGGCTACCAAAGAGACCTACGACCATGTCACCCGCAATCCAGGCGGCTTCGAGCAGGTCATGCAGGGGTTCCGCTACCTCAAGGAGGCCGGCGCAGGGTTTATTGTCCAGCTCATTCCCATGAAAGCCAACTGGCACGAGTGGGAGCAGCTGACCGATCTTGCCAAATCGCTCAGCGACCACTGGCGTGTCGGTGCCCCATGGCTCTACCTCTCTTCATGCCAGGATGCAGAGCTCAATGCCGAAATCTCCCGTCAGCGTTTAGACCCTCGCGACATCGTAGAGCTCGACAAGCCTGATCTCTCCTACGAAGAGGCACACGCCCACGAGTGCGGCCATGCCGAAGGCGACGGCCGTCTCTTTGCAAGCTGCATCGCAGGCCGGCGCGACTTCCATATTGACCCATACGGCGGCATGACCTTCTGCTCCTTCCTCAAAGACCCATCCATGCGCTACGACCTCCGCAAAGGCACCGTTCGTGAAGGCTGGGAGGAGTTTATCCCATCGCTTGCCGACCGTGAGTTTGACCTTGAAGAACATAAAAATAACTGCGGCTCATGCGACCTCCGCAAAGACTGCCGCTGGTGCGGTGTTTACGGCTGGCTCGAGCACGGCCGATTTTCAGCTCCGGTCGAACACCTCTGCGAAGTTGCCCGCGAAAACCGCCGCTTCAAGGATGCGTGGCAGGTAAACCACCGCCGTTACTTCAAGATAGCCGGCATCACCGTCCGCGTTGAGAGCGATCTGCCAATTAATGACGCAACCTTTCACTCCAAGTTCTCCTCATTCCAGGTCGACGGCCCGGGTGCCGACACCGTCACCATCCGCCACCACTTCGGCATGCCCGACCTCAAGGGTCAGGATCTCGGCAAAGAGCTCTATCGCAAAGCTCCATGGGCAATTTCCCGCCAGAACGGCTCCTACATCTACCTTGGCATATCACCGCAGGCCGACGACCCCTCCCTGCACCGCGTTGCCACTTTTACCGCTGACCATACCAAAGCACGCATCTACAACGACGATGTTCGCGAAGAGAGCTGGCGCAAAGGCGACCTCCACTCCCTGACCATGTTCCCCACCGACCAGATTCTTATTGCAAGGCTGCTGGCCGACCGCGAGGGCTGTTACCTCCACTCTGCCGGTGCCATCATCAACGGAGCCGGAATCCTTTTTGTCGGCCACTCCGAAGCAGGCAAATCAACAACCACAAACTTTCTGATAGAAGCCGCAGCAAAGGGTGACATGGAGGTCGAAATCCTCTGTGACGACCGCAACATCGTCCGCCGTCACGGCGACAGCTGGCAGGTCTACGGCACCTGGAGCCATGGCGACGTGCCGCTGGTCTCCTCCGCCGATGCTCCGCTCAGAGCGATCTGCTTCATTGAACAGGCCAAGGAAAACACCATCACCCATCTCACCGACCGCAAAGAGATCACGCGCCGGCTGCTTGCCTGCCTCATTCGCCCCTTCCTCACCGCCGAATGGTGGGAGAAGACCCTCGACCTAATCGGGCCAATGGCACAGCGGGTACCCTGTTACCTCATGCGCTTCGACAAGAGCGGCCTGATTGTCGGTGAAATAGAAAAACTTGTCGCTGCAGAAACCGAGGCATCCCTATAATTATGAGTGAAGCAGTCAATTACGTCCAAAAGCTCAGGCCGCATGAATTCAAGATCTGGCAGGGCAAAAAACCGCTCCTGGGCCAGATCGACATCGAGCTCACCGAGCGCTGCAACAACAACTGCCTGCATTGCTGCATCAACCAGCCCGAGCACGATGCCGATGCAGAGAGCAGGGAGATGAGCACCGACTTTGTCAAAGGCATTCTCACCCAGGCCGCAGCCCTCGGCTGCCTCACCGTCCGCTTTACCGGTGGCGAACCGCTGCTCCGTCCCGACCTGGCGGAACTCTACCTCTTTGCACGCCGTCTCGGCATGCATGTCATTCTCTTTACCAACGCTCGTCTCATTACCGAAGAACTCGCCCTTCTCCTCGCCAAGTATCCGCCAGGCAGGGTGGTTGAGGTCTCCGTCTACGGCATGACCCCCGAGTCTTACGACCGCGTAGCCTGTTGCGACGGCGCATTTGCCGAGTTCCGCCGCGGTGTCGACCTGCTTCTGAAGCATAAGATTCCCTTTATCGTCAAGGGTCCAAAGCTTACTTTTCTGCAGGGCGAGCAGGAAGCATTCGAAACGTGGGCAGCAACCATTCCCTCAATGGAGAAACTCCCGGGTTACTCCATGAACTTCGATCTCCGCTCCCGTCGCGACGACCCGCTCAAGAACGCCCGCATTGCAAAGCTTCGGGCAACCCCCGAAGAGACCGTGGCCATGCTCTCCCGCACGCCACTCTACCTCAAGGATATGGGGCAGTTCTGCGGCAAGTTCATGGGCCCTCCCGGCGACAAGCTCTTCAACTGTGGTGCCGGTCATGGAACCTGCATCGACGCCTACGGCAACGCCCAGCTCTGCCTCCCCTTGCGTAACGAGAGCACCGTGGCCGACCTAAATAAGGTATCGCTCAAAACAGCGCTGTCGGAGACCTTCCCCGCCATGCGAGAAATCAAGGCTGCAAACCCCGACTACCTTCGCCGTTGCGCCCGCTGCTTCCTCAAAGGCCTCTGCGAGCAGTGCCCGGCAAAGTCCTGGATGGAGTACGGCACCCTCGACACACCGGTTGAGTACCTCTGCGACGTAGCCCATGCGCAAGCCCGTTTTCTTGGGCTTCTGGGTGAAACGGAACATGCCTGGGAAGTCGAAAACTGGAAAGAGCGCGTGGCAAGCTTTGTCGACAAAAACTGGCCCGAAGGCAAACGGTCAGCAGAAGAGCTTAAAGCATAAATGAAATACGATTACAACTACTTAAACCCTAAAGAGATATTTCACCATGGATATTACGCTTGATCAAACCGTTGTCACCTCCGAAGACGTTGTGGCCCGCGTTATCGAAGACGAACTGATCATTGTCCCCCTTGTCTCAGGCATCGGCGACATGGACGACGAACTCTACACCATGAACGAAACCGGCCGTGCAATCTGGTCGCGCCTCACCGGAGAAAAAACCCTGCGCGCCATTGCCGCCGACCTTGCCGAAGAGTTCAATGCAACAAATGAGGTCATCGAAAAAGACCTGCTTGGATTGATTACGGAGCTGGTCCGCCGCAAAATGGTTGTTGTTCAGTAGCAGGCAAGAGGGCTCGATGATCATAAAACCACTTCGCCGGAGTGTCGGGGCCGTGTTACGCCGTATGCAGTCCATTGCCCTCTACCGGGTTGCAGGGCGCACGCTTGGCCAGTATCGGCTCACCATCCGTGAAGCGACCGACGCGGACAAACTCGCCGTGCATCAGTGGTTCAACCCCAACGGTGATCCGGCAACGGCTTTGCACCGAAACCCTCATGTCACCGACTTTGTCGCCCACTCCTATGGTCATCTTGCCGGTTTTGTGCAATTGGTCCGCTACTCTCCCGAACAATCCCCCTATACCGGCTACTGGCTCTTCAGTCTTGCCGTCAAATCCCAGTTCAAAGGAACGGGTATCGGGGAGCAGTTAACTCGAAAGGTTGTTGCAAAAGCCAGCTCAGAACATCAACAAACACTCGACCTTCTGGTTTATAATACCAACATCCCGGCCATCCGTCTCTACTGCAAACTCGGCTTCACCATGCATCACATTGCGGCACTCGAGCCGCAGCTTGCAGCCGAAGGTGTAGAAAAAGGCCGGCGCCGTGTAGTCATGCGCAAACTTCTGGACAGCCCTCCATGACCGGCACCTACGTTACATCGAACCACGAGTCGCACACTATGGCCGGACTCGCTCTAGCCGAACTGATGGAAGCTGTACTCGAAAAGAACGTCCCGTTCCGGTTCACCGCGCCAGGCTTCAGCATGACCCCCTTTATCCGTGATGGCGACATTATCACCATTGCGCAGCTCCCTTTGCAGCTTCATGCGGGTGACGTTGTTGCCTTCATTAATCCCTGCTGCCGAAAACTGACCGTCCACCGCATCGTTCATGTCTCCGAAAACGGCTACCTCATCAAAGGCGACAACAACCCCGAAGCCGACGGACGAGTTCCGCTGTCAGCAATCATCGGCCGGGTTGTCAGGGTCGAGCACGCCAACCGCTCTGTTCAGCTTGGCCTCGGCCCTGAACGCTACGCCATAGCCTGGCTCTCAAAGCGAGAGTTGCTGAGGCCGGTCATGTGGCGGGTCTGGCGTGTTATCAAACCAATGTGCCGCAGAAATAATTGTTCAAACAGTTCAAACGTATTATGACACAGCTCTCCTCAATCGAAATTCAGGACTTCCCGCTCTGGGCAAAAATGAAGGAAAACCGGGGTCTCTTCTCCTTCGACCTTGAAATCACCGCCCGCTGCAACAACGACTGCCGGCACTGTTATATCAATCTCCCGGTGGGAGATAAGGAAGCCCGCTCCAAAGAGCTCACCGTCCAGGAAATCAGCTCCATTGCCGATCAGGCTGTGGAACTCGGAGCCGTATGGGTGCTCATTTCAGGTGGCGAGCCACTCTTGCGTGAAGACTTTGAGGAGATCTATATGCTCCTGAAAAGAAAAGGATTGCTGGTCTCTGTTTTCACCAATGCGACTCTGATTCGGGAAGAACATATCGCACTCTTTAAAAAATACCCCCCTCGTGACATCGAAATTACGGTGTACGGAGCAACCGAGGCGGCCTACGAACGCGTCACCGGTCGCCCCGGTTCATTTGCCGCTTTTATGAATGGTCTCAACCGCCTCCTCGAAGCCGGCGTCAAAGTCCGGCTCAAGGCAATGGCCATCCGCTCCAACTTCAAGGAGCTGCCCGCCATTGCCGCATTCTGCCGCGACCATACCAAAGATTACTTCCGCTTCGACCCCCAGCTCCATCTCCGCTTCGACGGCAACAAGGAACGAAACGAGCTTATCAAATCCGAACGCCTCACCCCGGAAGAGATAGTCGCTCTCGAAAAAGCTGATGACGAACGCTTCAACTCACTCCAGAAAGGGTGCGACACCCTCATCAACGACGAGTTCGGCCATATCGGCTGCGACCACCTCTTCCACTGCGGACTCGGCAACGGCAGCTTCAACATCGGCTACGACGGCACCTTCCGCCTCTGCTCATCCCTCTGGGCACCGGAAACCGTCTACGACCTGCGCAAAGGGACGCTTCGTGAAGCATGGGAAGAGTTTGTGCCGAAAGTGCGCGACATGCGATCCCGCCGCCCCGAATATCTCGAAAACTGCCGCAGCTGCCCCATCGTCAATCTCTGCCTCTGGTGCCCTGCGCACTCACACCTCGAAACCGGTGAACTCGACTCACCCATCGAGTACTTCTGTCAGGTAGCCCGCGCACGGGCAGCCGCTATTCAGGAGGCAGTCCATAACAGTAACAAAGAGTCAACATGAACCCCGATCCGACGCAACCACTACCGCCACCTGAATACTACTGGAAATGGCGGGGAAAACGCTGGCGTACCTTCATCATCGTGTTCGGCGGCATTGCACTCATAGGCAGCCAGGTCATCGGTTATGCAACCAGCTCCTATATCTGGGGATCCGTTTTTATCAACCTGCTTCTCATCGGTGTTGGCGTTTTCGCCTTCAAAACCGAGCGAGAGTGGCCTCTGAAAAAACGCATCCTCTGGCTCTGTGAGCTGCCTGTCATCTACTATTTTCTGCAATACATCCCCTTCGGCATGATTACAGGGCTCCTGCGCCTGCCCATCGGCAACGATGTGATTTGCGCCATGATGCTTGCCCTCCTCACCCTGCGTCGCTCCACCTGGTTTGTTGAACCCAATGGTGAGGTAGAGCCGGAACCGGAAAAAAACAAGAGCACTCGCTCACTCAACTCCGAAAGCGCATGAGCATGAACAACGGCAATACCATTGCACTGAGTGAGGATGCCCGCCGACTTCTCGCCATCCTCTCTGGCACCACCGAGAAATTCGGCACCCCAGGCGACCAGGAATGGACACGCCTGATCGATCTGGCCATGAAAAACGGCGTCTCCCAGATGCTCTTCACCGCGCTCAAGCGAGAGGGCATTACAGCACCCGCACCACACGCCGAACAGCTGCGTTCGCTCCATCTTGCCAGTGCCGTTAACAACACCAAACGCATCCACGAACTCGATAAAATTCTCGAAGCGTTCGAAGCAGCAGCCATCACCGTCATCCCCGTCAAAGGCGCCTGGCTCAGCGAAGCCATCTACGACAACATCGCCCTTCGCGGTATGGCCGACATCGACCTCTGGATCCACCGCACCGAGGTTGACGCCGCCAAAACCGTTATGGCCTCACTCGGATACTCCTCAAACGATACCCGAAAAGACCGCCCTCAGGCACTGCAGGATGCCCTGATGGGCGAAACCTGCCTCTTCAAAAAAGGATCGCCGATGGTCGAGCTGCACTGGCTGATCTTTGCCGGCGAATGGCTCCGCCACACCGCCCGCATTGATGAATCACTCATCCTCAAGCGCACGCTACCTCTCAAAGGTGACTATGTGCGCCAACTTTCCTGCGAAGACGCCATCATCCACATTGCTGTCCACCTTGCCGTCAACCACCAGATGTCCATGTCAGGGTTGCGCGCACTGCTCGACCTCAACACCGTTCGAAAAAAACTCAACGTCAAATGGCCTCTTGTTGCCCGTCGGGCAAGGGAGTGGCAGGTCGAAACACCAGTCTGGCTGGTGCTTAGCATGCTCGGCCGGCTCTTTGGCGATCCAAATCATACCCTGCCGCTTAAAGAGCTTCAGCCATCGCGGTTGCAACGCTTGTCGCTCGAGCACTTTGTTACTCCAAAGGGTATGGTTGAAGGCACCGAAATCAAAGGACTGAAGAAGTTTCTCTTTTATTTCATTTTGGTCGACCACCCTCTCGATGCCCTCAAGCTTCTCTGGCGGGGAGTGGCTCCTGACCGCACCTGGTTCATGCTGCGCTACGGCCTGCAGGACGCACCAAAATGGAGAATCTTCCTGCAGCGCCTCTGGCACCCTCTCTCCATCGCCTTGCATAAGGAGATTTAACAACGCCGTCACCATCCGCATCAGCATGGACGGCCGTGTTCGGGCCCTGGATAACGTTTTCGTCGAGCGGTTATGGCGGAACGTCAAGCAGAAAGACCTGTGCCTGAAAGGCTATGAGACGGCGGGTTGCCACCTTAAATTCGACCTCTTTTTGTCTGGTCGATAGGGTCCACTTCAGTGAGATCGTTAACGGTTTTATCTAACTATTAACTAGAGGTGTTGACTGGGCAGGAGCTCCCTCCTCCACTATCACACCCAGAAAAGCTATTACTTGGTCCGCTCGGTGACGCACTCTTACACACTGCAAGGACATATTCTTCCGGGTGTGGACGAGTGAGTACTACCAATTTGGGGGATTCATATTCTTTTTGGACGATGGTAAATTGTGTATTCATGTTTGCTCAACGTTAGAGGGTATATGAGTATACCCTAATCCAGAAAACACGCCAGGTTTATTGTGGCAGTGCAGAATTTAACTCTGGCACTTATGAACTCCTCAGCTCGCTCTACCTATGAAAAACTTTCATTAGTACAATCAGCACATGGCGATGCTGCATACTTGCATGCCCCAGCATCGATCTCTGGGTTAACAAAGTTTGGTTCCATCTTGCACGCCGAGAGTACACTTTCTTGTGATTGATTTCGCTGAATGCAAGTTAATACAGGTGTGACCCAAAGTTTAGCTGACAAGCTCATGATGGTTTTTATATTATTCATATATACGAAACAAGCATTCCTTATACAAAATAATGAATAATAAACTCCGATTCAAAATGAAAACCTTCTGCGCAGTACCCTAAATGGCGTTATGATACCTGCCTCATTGAGCCATCCCTGTTGAACACTTGGTTGTTTGCCCGTTGCTGTATAGTCAAGGCAGGTGAGTGCCCGGAGACAGTTATGTCCGGTTTCTGTATGCATCTCGTGTGGAAGTTCTATGTGGGAGCTCAACTTATCATTATTGCTAAGACCAATCCAAGGCTAAGGCAGGCAATAGGGCGGATGCATAAGGTGCTCGAGAGCCCTCATCACTGCCGTTTTTTCTCTGCGCACAGGGCAACCTGTCGGGCGTGGTAACAACAACAGGGGCATCACAATACCTCAGAAACGAGGTCGAAGCCGATGAGCTGTGGTATTCAGGATGCAGAAGGTGTCCTGCAATCGCTTCCGCATAACGCTCCAGAGTATAAGCAGTCACCATGCGTGTTAAATGATCCTGACTGCGTAGTGATTTTGCATCCAAGGAGAATGTTTTCTTCTGATTTTGCTCTTCCGATAATGGTGAACATCGGCGTGACCCATATCGTTTTTTTGTTAATACTCTGAGTTGTAAAGCTTGGCGACATAGGTTTACTTGAAAACGCAGTTAAGGTATGGCAGGCACGATAATACAGTCCATTCCAATCTATCCAATTTATTTAGGACTTGATCAATAAAATAAGCTTAGCACGTCCTGCCCTGGCAACTTACGACCACCCGAGCGTCAGCTGAATGATCTTGGCATAAACAGACCCAGTATCTTACAATGATGTCAATTAGGTCATAATTTATCTGTCTATACATCGGTATTCGAGGTTTATCGGAGTTTAAGATGATAACGTTTAGCTATTCAGATTTGCGTCACACGTTTGGCCACATGGGTGTGAGCAGGAGCTGTTGGAGTTAAGGGGACCCCCGGTGCTGAGCCCCGTCTTGCAACCAGAGAGTACCACCTCTTCCGTTTTTGAGCGGAGAAGAGAAAGAAGAATAGGTTGTGACCAAATTTTAGGTAGCTGTTTCATGTACTAATTTGCGCGTTTAGATAATGACGTGTGTATAAATGCGAAGATATTAAGAATTATCAGCTATAAAATCAATCATTTAATAATAATTTCCACCCGATGGAGCCTGCTCATTTATTGTAATACCCCAAAAAATGAAGATAGTTCTCAAATTGAGGAGTAGAAGCGAAAAAGGTTTTGATTTTCTTTGCTACCAAGTCATGCCTGCCGTAAACTCAACCCTTCAGACGGCAGTCTAAAACTCTTTACAGAACGTGCTCGCCGGCTTTATGAGCGAGGAGCCTCTATAGAGAGACTCCGGCAGTACGTCATACGTTGGTACCGCTGGCTGCACAGCAATTTGGTTGACCTGGTAACAACAAAAGGCGACATCACCAGATACTGGGTCTATGTCCTGAAACGGCTCCACATCACAGGGGCAACGATAAAAACCTGATGCTTGGGCGGTTTACAACCACTCGAGCACAACTAAAGTTATCGTAGCGAATGCAGAGTCGAACAAAGAGTCGACGCGCAAGCTAATTGTTATGTTTTTAACTGCCCCACTGATCAATACAACTGCTGCATGAGGCTGGTTCTAATGGCCCACAGCTGCCGTAACCGCTGACGCTTGAGCCTGTATATTGGGGATATTTGCATGAATAAAGCACTTTTTCTTCGGGATGATTCCTAGCAACTACTATTAGCCGCGGCACGTCCCAATGAGGAGTTTCCAATTTTTTTGATGTTTTGTGATGGTTATCAGTGATATCTAATAGTGTAAAAATTTTTAGAGTAGATCTAAACTAGCTTGAATCTGGCTACTATGAATTTTTATGTCTTGAAGATACCTCAATTGCATGGACATCCACAAGAAGCGCTTACAACTAAGTTGACCCCCTCCCTGAAAACTGGAGCGATCTAAAGTAGCGTTTTCGGGCGATCGCGTGTGGGGATTAGAGGTGGGCAGGAAGGCGTTACATGTACTCTTAATTATCTCGCCGAACAGTTATCTTTCAAAAAAGAGATAACCAAAGGAGCGAGTTATGAACGCAGAAATCAGGGTCATCAAACACAAGTTTTCAGTCCTGGAATTGGCAGAAGCACTAGCAGTCTGTCGGACTTAAAACTCGCCACTCGTCCTTCGGATGTAATTGAAAACTGATTATTAATCTTGGGGCACTGACCGAAAGCTTATAATTTGTTGCGCATCGCTTGACCAGGGATTCGAGCGAATGATGACCAGGTTTAGGGTGCTGGTCGAGCGCAGGCGGATATAGACTGTTTCGGGAAAAAATGCAGTGCCAGTTAACGTGAAGCGAACCCGGACGGCGTCCCGGAATCATTCCGAGTAATTTGTGTGCCTGAGAACAGGCTTTTTTGTATGTTCTTTAATTCGTTTGCACATTGACATTGTACCTTTTTTTGCTCAATGAGCCCGTTAAAGTATTCTAAAATTTAACATCACCATGATTATCAAGCAATTATCGGTGTTTCTCGAAAACAAGACAGGAAGGCTGACTGAACTGACCGGAATTCTTGCTGAGAACGACATTAACATCTCGGCGTTCAGCATAGCCGACACGGCTGATTACGGTATTCTGCGCATGATTGTAGGGCGACCTGAACTGGCTGCACAAGTGCTCAAAAGCCATGGCTTTACTGTAAAGATTACCGATGTTGTGGGCATGATTATTCCTCACCGGCCCGGAGGGCTGCACAAGGCGCTCCAGATCATTTCGGACAACAATGTCGCCATTGACTACATGTACGCCTTTGCCTCCGGTGATTGCAAGGCAACGGTCGTTATCAGGGCGGATTCTCTCCATAAAATTATCGATGTCCTGCAGGAGCACAAAATGGAGCTTCTCAAGGAAGGGGATGTCTATCAGGTCTAACTATACACACTGTCATGCCAAGGTTTTCAAAAGCTGTATCGTCACTTCGTTCCTCTGAAATCAGGGATCTCATGACCCTTGCTTCAAGACCCGACATTATATCCTTCGCCGGGGGAATGCCCGGAAATGATCTTTTTCCTGTTCAAGCCGTTGAAGAGCTTTTCGGACGGCTTGATATCAAAAAAAAACAGGCCGCATTCCAGTACGGACCTACCCCGGGGTTACCTTCACTTCTTGAATCACTTGGAGGGTTTCTTGAAAAGAAGGGCTTGCCGGTAGAGGAAAACAGGCTGCTCATCACAACAGGATCCCAGCAGGCTCTTAACATTCTGGCAAAAGCATTTATTGATCCGGCTGAACCTGTACTGGTCGAAAACCCCTGTTTCATCGGAGCACTTTCAGCCTTTCGTTCGTATGAAGCTGAACTGAGAGGAGTTCCTGTTGACAACGAAGGCATTTCAATAGAAGCACTGCGCCAGGAAATTGACAGGAAAGAAAAAGCTAAGCTGCTCTATATCACCCCGTATTTTCACAACCCGGCTGGACTGCTTTACACGACCGAACGCAAACAGCAGCTTATAGCGGCGCTTCAGGGAACCAACATACCCCTCATTGAGGATGACGCCTACGCTGACCTCTATTTTTTTGAAGAGGATATTGACCGCCTGAAACCAATCAAAGCGATTAATCCTGACGGTATCAACATCTGCTATACCGGCTCGTTCTCTAAAATTCTCGGCCCCGGCCTGAGGCTTGGATGGATGCTGGTACCCGAAAAGATTTATGGAAAATGTGAACTCATCAAACAGTCAGCCGATGCCTGTTCACCGAGTTTTACCCAGGTGCTGGCCGATGCATTCATTCGTTCCGGCCAGATATACAGCTATGTTGCAAGTGTCCGCCAGGAGTACAAAAAAAGAGCGGATGCGATGGTCGCCGCCCTGAAAGAACATCTCCCTGATTATGTGCAGTGGAATGAGCCCCGGGGGGGATTTTACATCTGGCTCACCCTGCCGGCTGAAGCCGATGCAACCCGCATCATGACACTGGCTATCGAAGGCGGGGCTGTGTTTGTGGCAGGGAAAACGTTTGATCCTGCAGGCAGACAAAACAACTCGCTTCGACTCTCCTACTGCAACAACACCCCCGAACAGATCGCATTGGGTATACCTATTGTGGCTGATGCCATTCGTACAATGTGCGACTGACTCAAACCCATTCTTGCAACCTTGGCACACATGCCAATCATAAAACATGATTGGCATGCATTTGCACACCATCGTACATATTTATTTTATATATAAATCAAACTATATTTTGTTTATATATATACATATAACTATATTTGCATGGTAAAAGCGCAAACTTTTCGGGTAACGCAACACCAGTTACATGTTGATGAATTACTGCTTTTTGCGCTGACAGCATGTTACATATAATATACATACGCACTCCGACACATGATTCTTATGCTCTAAACCGAGAGCAGTTTGGGGTGCATCCCGCAAATAACTGAGAAAACCCGATACATTCCTGGTTCTCTCACAAAATCAAGGAGTTACGTTATGACTGCATCACCTGAATCAAGGCCGGAAGCACACCGCATTTGCAATGTAGTCCCGTCTCGCAATATCGAAAAGGACTGGAATATCGATCATGCCATTCAAGCCAGGGCAATTGCCGCTCCGGCGACATCCCTGCCGGCAAGCGTTGACTTGAGAGCTCCCTGGTGGGATATTGGCGATCAGGGTCCAACCGGTTCATGCGTCGGTTGGGGCTCTACTGACGGCGTTGCTCGTTATCATTTTGTCAAAGCCGGCAAGCTGGCCCAAACAGAGCATTTGTCGATTCGCCTCTCCTGGATGGGTTCCAAAGAACTCGATACAGATCCAAATCCGAACACATTCATTGAGTCAGCTGGTACGACACTTAAAGGGGCTGTTGATATCCTGAAAAATAAAGGCGCGGTTCTCGACACTGTTTTCCCGTTCCACATCGCAAATTACCTGTATCTGGGTGAAGAAAACACGTTCTATGCCACCGCAGCGACACGCAAGATTTCCTCATACTTCAATCTCGGAAAAAATCCAGCCAGTTGGCGCACCTGGCTCGCCACACACGGCCCGATAGAGGCGGCTTTGAATGTTGATGCAACATGGGATCACGCAACTTCAACCCAAGGCAGGCTAGATAGTTTTCAGCCAAACACCATTCGTGGCGGACACTGCATAGCAATTGTGGGCTATACTGCGGACAATCGCTTCATTGTACGCAACAGCTGGGGCACAGGCTGGGGCGACAAAGGTTTCGCCTACGCCAGTGAAGCGTACATCAGTGGTGCATTCTTTAACGAGAGCTATGGCATAACGGTTTAAACCATGCTCAGGTGACAGAAAAATCAGGAACGGCTGGAAATTATTTGCTATCCTTTACGCGAAAAGCTGCGCTGGCGGGTGCATATCTCATGTATTCCCCCTGCGCAGTTTCCTGTGCTGAACAATACAACTATTCTACAATGGAGCATCTCCTTGCTGAAACTGATAATTATCGAACAGTAAATATTCATCGAGGCGATACCGTTCGTATAAGTCTACCAGAAAATGCAACTACTGGATTCCGCTGGGCGATTGATCGCTACAATAAGGAATTCCTCGGAGAACTTGCAACAGAATCGAACTATACAGCAGAGAATGTTGGTTCCGGCGGCAACATTGCATTCATATTTCAAGGCAAGAAGATTGGTGCCGGTGAGATTGTACTGAAAAAATGGCGTTCCTGGGAAGGAGAGTCATCAATCATCGCAAATTATAAAATCCGGTTACAGGTGCTGCCATAGTGTCCACGGCTATCTTCTTCTCTTGCATCACTTTATTATCCGGATATCCAGAGGGGAGCGCAATCATGACGTCAAGAAACCTATTGATAGCGTTTTTGAATGCGGAGCTTCTCCATACGTGAGTAGAGTGTTTTGGGATGCATGGCAAGCCGTTCTGCAGCTCCGCCTGCACCACTCACCCTGCCGTTTGAGCATTTGAGGGCGTCAGCAATCAGCTCTTTTTCCATTTGGGCAACATCAAGCTCAAAATCATGCATGGTTTTTGTCTCCCCAGTCATTGATCGCTCTGTAAAAGGTTCAGGAAGAGAGAAGATTGTTGAAAAATCAAGCGATGAACCCTCAGAAACTATAACCGCCTGTTCTACAAGATGAGCAAGCTCGCGGATATTGCCCTTCCATTCACGGGCAATAAGACGCTGCATGTCACTCTCTTTGAACATGCGGAGAGGTTTGCTGAACTCTCTGGAATATTTCGCGGCAAAATGTGCCGCAAGCATGGGAATATCTTCACGCCGCTCAGCAAGTGACGGGATAGACAGAGGAAAAACATTGAGCCGGAAAAAAAGATCTTCCCGAAACCTTCCTTCAGCAACCTCCTTCGCCAAATCGCGGTTCGTAGCGGCAATAACTCGCGCATCAACCTTTATCACCATTTTTCCGCCCAGTCGCTCAAGCTCACGCTCCTGAAGCACACGAAGCAGTTTTGCCTGCAGCTCCAGCGGCAGCTCTCCTATTTCATCAAGAAAAACCGTTCCTCCTTCAGCCAGCTCAAACTTGCCGATCCGCCTCTCTATGGCGCCGGTAAAACTCCCTTTTTCATGACCAAAAAGCTCCGATTCAATAAGCGAACCCGGCAGTGTCGCACAATTTATCTTAATCAACGCGCGCTTTCTGCGGCTTGAAAGATGGTGAAGTGCACGGGCAAAAAGCTCTTTTCCTGTCCCTGTTTCTCCCTGAATCAGCACCGTGGCATCGGTAGAGCCGACCTGACTTACCCTTCGCAATACCGCCGCAAGAGAAGGGCTGTTTCCGATAATTTCTTCAAAATTATGATCGGCCTTGATTTCTTCTATAAGACAGGTTCGTTCCCCTTCGAGCTTCCTGCGGAGCTCATCAATCTCCTCAAACGCGAGATAGTTCTGCAAAGCAAGGGAGAGTTGAGGCACAATCAGGTTCACAGTTGCCTGGTCGTGGTCATCAAAAGAGCGGGAAGTATTGGAAATAATAAGGCCGGCACGACTTCCCGGAGTATCCCATAAGGGGACCGTGAGAAGGGAACAGATTCCAAATTTCTCCCTGACAATTGCCAGTATGCGATACGTTGTGCATAGCCGGAGAAAAGATTCTCCATTATAGCTGCCCGGATTGGTAATCAAGGAAAAACTCTCCCTTGCTATCTCCTCAAAATTGGCAACATCAAGCTTTTCAGTCGAAGAAACCGGAATAAAGTCGCGGCCGTCTTCACGCATGAAATTGTCGTAAACGCGATATTTACCGTCCTCACCCATTACACGGATACCAAGAAAGGTACAGGGTACCAGTTTATCGATCTGCTCACAGACCGCAAGCAGCATTCTGTTCCGATCCTTAATCGTAAGCAGGGCGTTGTTGACGGCAAGCTGCATGACCGTCTGGGCTTCACGAAGACGGAGCTCTTCATAAGCCAGGGTATTGCTTACCGCGACCGCTATAGGTGATGAAAGTGCGGCAAGAAGTTCCTTGTCGTTATCCGACCAGTTTTTTTCATCTTTTGACACAAAATTCAGAAACCCGATCACCTTTCCTCCGGTACGCAGCGGCGACAGCACAACCTGGCGCATACCAACATCGTAAAGAACATGCGGAACAGGATAATCAGCCGGATAACGACCAAGAACCTCCTCAATACTGAAAACTGAAACCGACGTATCGGCCATGTGCGGCTCAATCCATGACCCTGAAACCGGTCTTTTATTTCGTTCAAAACCGTCAGGAAGCTGAAATCGAAGCATTTCAAAAAAAACATTACTGTACCGCCGTTCCTTGTCGAGAGTGATAATCACAACAGAATCAAACTCAAAGACAAGACGAAGCTTATCCGTAACGGTACGGAAAAGTTCATCAGGATCGCGAATTGAACCCACCGCATCACTGATGTACTGCATAAGCTGGTGCGCCTCATGCACAGAAGAGATAGTCATAACGCCACAAGAAAGTCAGGATATTCCGAAATATTCAGAAGACAGTATAAGGAAATTTCTGATTTTTTAAGAATCAAGAGAAAGCAAAAACACATTAACCGATTTAATAATAACAATTTATAATATTATTCCTTATTTTTGCGCTCTGGTATGCGAATTGCATGATAAGTGCACATGACAATGAAATAACCGACGTTCTTCGATGTGCCAGCACAATAAAGGAACAAATCATCGAGCCATTATGAACAGATTTTTTTTCAGAACAGCCGGAATTGCAGCGGCCGCAATCATGCTTGCATGGCCGTTACCGGCAATCGGTGCAGAAGGGTCAGCTGAAGAGCCGCTTACGATTGATAAAACGATCCGACTTGTCCGTGAAAACAATCATACCCTCAAGGCAGGAACCGATGATGTCAGTGCAGCTGAGGCACGAATTACCCAGAGTAAAAGCGCCTATTACCCACAGATCTCTGCCAATGCAGGCTACACGTATCTCGACCCTGTTTCTGAAATGAGTTTTCTGGGAGGTCCTATGGTCAAGTTTTTCCCCAGCAACAACTTTGAAGCCAAAGTCACCGCGCGGGCAACTGTGCTGGATTTCGGAAAAAGAGGCTCGACGGTCGACCTTGCGAAGACAGGCAAAAAAACCGCGGAACAATCACTTGAAATCTCCCGGAGAGATCTCTCGTTTCAGGCTGTTCAGCTCTTTTACGGCATTCTCTTTTTGCGCGAAAACATAGCGGTGGAACAGAAGGAGATAGCAGCTCTCAACAAGGCTCTTGAGTTCGCAAAAAAACGGTACCAGACAGGCGCCGCAACAAGGTTTGATGTCCTTTCAACCGAAGTAAGAATCGAAGCGGCAAAAAACAAAATGCTTGACTTGAGGCATGAACTGCTCCGGCAGGAACTCTCCCTGAGGCACCTGACAGGCATAGCAGACAATTTGCCGCTCAACATTCAGGGCTCTTTTGCTGTAACTCCGGCAGATCGCAACGATGCCGAACTTCTCGCACAAGCACTGGAACAGCGGCTTGAAATGAAACTTTCCATTGAAAATGAAACAGCGGCTAAACAGCGACGCTCCATTGCCATGAAAGATGGACTGCCGGTAGTCTCCGCAAGCGCATCCTACGGAGTGACAAACGGTCTTTTTCCTGATATTAATGAAATCCGCGAAAATTTTGCCGGCAGCCTGCAGCTGGAGGTACCTCTTTTCAGCGGATTCAAGACAAGCGCGGAACGCCAGGAGACAACCGCACTCATGCATGCTGCCGCAAACCGAAAGTTCGATACGGAGCAGCAGGTAAAAAGTGATGTCGAAGAGACGATTCACGCTCTTAAAACATCGTCAGAAAAGATTATAGCGACCGAGTCACAGGTCCAACAGGCAAAACTTGCTGCCGAACACGCAAGGGCTCGCTACGAAAACGGCATGGCTACCGTACTTGACCTGCTGAACACAGAAGCCTCTCTCTCTGAGGCAGAACTTGCAAGACTGCGGGCAGACTATACCTATGTCATAAACAGCTATACCCTGAAACGGGCAACCGGGGAGATATTCTGGTAACATGACGATGCCACTAAAAAAAATAATCTGCGCCGTTGACTTTTCTCCGACTTCAGATTTTGTAGTGCGCTATGCAGCCGCAATGCATGGTGCACGTGCGGAGCTCATCATACTCTATGTAGATCCGGAAGCAAATAATGATGCTGCCCTGCAGAGAAAACACCTGCATGAATTTTCACGATACAGTGATATGCTTTCTCAAAACGATGTATGTGCCGCCTTTGCTGTTCAATGCGGAGAACCGGCAACGGTTATTCTTGACTACGCAAAAAAGCAGAACGCAGATATGATTGTGATCGGATCCCATGGCAGCACCGCTATAGCACGACTTCTTGTAGGAGGCACAACTGAAACAGTCATGCGCAATGCATTCTGCCCCGTTGTAATACTGAAAACGCCAACAGAGAGCAGAACAGCTGCAGAATAAAAGGTTCCGTAACGATATTCTTCACGACAACAACAAGCAATAACATGGAACATCCTGAATCAAAAACAGTACCTGAAAACAAGAGCACCGAAAAAGACCCGCTGAAGGCATCGAACCCGCTACGCATCATTGTTGCCTGCGTTTTTATTGCCGGGGCCCTTTTCTTTGGAGGCAAAGCCCTCTACCACTCTTTTCTCTATGTAGAAACCGATAACGCACAGATAGAGGGAGATGTCTACCCCGTCATTTCCCGCATCCCCGGAAAAGTGCAGGAGGTACTGGCCGCCGATAACCAGCAGGTTCATAAGGGCGATACCCTTATCAGGCTTGAAGCAGCGGACTATGAAGTACGCAGGGACATTGCCGCAGCTGCTGTAGAGAGCGCCCGGGCGGCCGTACAGGCAACAACTGACCAGGCAAATGCCTCAAGCGCCTCGGCAAATGCTGCGGCCGCAACAAGCCGCAAACAGCAGGCGGACCTTCGCCGCGGTGAAAACCTCCGGAATCAGGACGTGATTTCACAGTCAGAGTTTGATGGCGTAAAGGCTGGAGCGCAGGCCGCATCAGCTCAATATGCCGCGGCGGGAAATCAGTACCAGGCTTCACTGGCCCAGATACCGCTGCAAAAAGCAGAGCTGAAAAAGCGTGAAGCTGAACTTCGCCAGGCAGAACTCCAGTTATCGTACACAACAATTACAGCTCCAGCCAACGGTCAGGTTTCGAAAAAAAATGTACAGCCCGGCCAGTATGTCTCTCCCGGCCAGCAGCTCATCGGGATTGTAGGAAGCAGGGAACTCTGGGTAATAGCTAATTTCAAGGAGACTCAGCTTGAAAAATTAAAGCCGGGACTGCCGGTCACTATCAAGGTGGACGCATTCCCCGATAAAGAGTTCAACGGAAGGCTGGAGTCTCTGTCGTCGGGCACCGGAGCAAAATTCGCTTTGCTTCCCCCCGACAATGCAAGCGGAAACTTTATCAAGGTCACGCAGCGCGTACCCGTCAAAATACTCTTTACCGATAAGCCCGACAAGGATCACCCGCTTGCCGCAGGCATGAACGTTGTCGTGGATGTAAAGGTGAAATAAACAAGAACCGTATGGCACGAACAGAAGAACAGAACGGCGTATCGGTAGCGGCAATGCTTCCGAATCCAGCTCACACCTATGACACCGGGTTCAGAAAGGTTATTATAACCCTAACGGTCATTGTTTCGGCCATGCTTGAACTGATTGACACAACCATTGTCAATGTTGCGCTCACTCAAATCAGCGGCAACCTTGGTGCCAGTATCGAGGATGTCGCATGGGTCGTGACCAGTTATGCCATTGCCAACGTTATTGTCATTCCCCTTTCCGGCTTTCTTGGCAACCTGCTCGGACGGCGAACCTACTACATCGGTTCGATTCTGCTGTTTACCTTTGCTTCTCTGCTTTGCGGTATGGCCCCGAATATCTGGGCACTGGTCATTTTCCGCTTTCTTCAGGGCCTCGGCGGCGGCGCGCTCCTTCCGACATCCCAGGCAATCCTCTACGAAACGTACCGACCCGAAGAGCGCGGCAAGGCCACCGGTATTTTTTCCATGGGACTGGTACTTGGACCTACCATAGGGCCTCTGCTCGGCGGCTTTATTGTCGATTACTTCTCGTGGGACTGGTGCTTTTTCGTCAATATTCCGGTTGGACTGCTTGCCGCATGGTCTGCCTTTACCTTTCTCAGAGAGCCAAAAGTTAAGCACACTGTCTCTAAAATTGACTGGACAGGCATCGGACTGCTTGCCGTCGGCATCGGGTCGCTGCAGTTCATTCTTGAACGGGGAGAATCAAAAGACTGGTTTGAAACCCCCTATATCACCTGGTTTACAATCATTGCCGTGATTGCACTTCTGGCATTTGTCTTGTGGGAGCTTCACACGGAAGAACCCGCAGTTGACCTGCGAGTGCTGGCCCGAAGCAAAAACCTGGCAATCGGCGCAATGCTTACCTTTATTGTTGGGTATGGCCTCTATGGATCGCTCTTTGTTTTTCCTGTCTTTGTCCAGCGGCTGCTCGGTTTCACCGCGCTACTGACAGGACTGGTGCTTTTCCCGAGTGCCATGGTAACTGGAATGATCTCACTTCCACTCGGCATAGCCATGCAACGGGGCATTAACCCTAAAAAGCTGATGACAATCGGAATGGTTTCGTTTGCACTCTTCTGCTGGGAACTCAGCCAGCAGACCATGCAGTCTGGAGCGGAAAACTTTTTCTGGATACTGCTCATTCGCGGGTTCGGACTCGGGTTCATTTTCATACCCGTGACCATGCTCGCCGTAACGGGGCTGCACGGCAAAGACATCGGCCAGGCGACAGGGCTTAATAACATGGTACGCCAGCTTGGCGGTTCTTTCGGGATTGCAATCACCAACACCTATATCGCCAGGCGGGTGGCGGCACACCGGGTAGAACTGCTCAGCCATCTTTCTGCTTATGATCCTGCTGCGGTAATGAGGGTTGAAGGAGTAAAGCAGTTAGCCACTATGAAATCAGGGTTGTCACAGAACGAAGCGGAACTGGCCGCCGTAAAAGCGCTTGAAGGCACCGTTACAGCTCAAAGCCACCATCTTGCCTACATGGATGCATTTATGCTCATTTCGCTTCTTTTTGCGCTGGCATTGCCGCTCCTTCTTTTGATCAGGATCAACAAAGGGGAAAAAGCTGATCTCTCATCGGCACATTGATCCCTATTGTCCTGTTTTGCTTCCATGCCTGTCCGGAACAAAATCCAGCACAACAGAGTTCATGCAAAACCTTTTGCCGGTAGGGGGTGGGCCGTCATCAAAGAGATGGCCAAGATGTGCTCCGCACCTTCCACAGAGGGCCTCAGTCCTTACCATGCCATAAGAACGATCCGGGATATAGGTCACACTGCCTTTTCGCACCTCCTCGAAAAAACTTGGCCAGCCGCAGGTCGAGGCAAATTTCGCATCGGAGCGAAAAAGAGCATTGCCGCATGCGGCGCAGTAATAGGTACCCTTACCGGTATAGTCCCAGTATTTACCGGTAAAAGCAGGCTCGGTCCCTTTTTGACGTGCTACTGCATAAACTTCAGGAGAGAGCACCTTCTTCCACACCGCATCGGGCAGGTTGAGTTTCGCCGTATCAGTGCGGGAATAATAGGGATTGGAAGGTTTTTGCTGTTCCATGGTTCTTAGTGTCCGGATATTTTCCGCAGGGGCTTTTGAAGAGAAAAGCAGAACTGCAAATACAAGCAGCAGAAGATAACGCTGTTTCATAAAAAATCGTTGCGTTCATATTGTTATTCTGTGAACTGTAACGCAATACGATGCATAAGGGTTCCTCTCATGAAAAATCCATCAAGGAAGCCCCCCTCCCTTTTTTCTTCAGAACATCACTGTGCTTTATATCGGTGATAGGCGGTCCGGACACTCCTGCTGCTGTATACCAGAACAAGGGAAGCAAGGATTGTGACAACACATCCTGTGCGGATTGCTAGCCCTGTGCCGAAGTGTTCCGACAGATAACCGATTTCAACATTGCCGATCGGCATGAACCCCATGAATACCATCATATAAAGACTCATCACTCTTCCCCGGAAACGATCGTCAACCGTACTTTGAATGGTGGCGCTCATGGTTGAAACAGCGGCGACCAGCCCAAAGCCTGCAAGAAAAAGAAAGGAAAGGGCCACGGGCAGAAACGTTGTAAACGTAAACCCTATCAAGGCAAGGGCAAAAAGAATGTTACCGCCGGCAATAAAAACCAGCCGGTCGATTTTTCTTGAGTACATGGAGACAACCACGGTACCAATAACAGAGCCAAGTCCTGAAACTCCGTAGAGATACCCTAGACCTGAAGCATCCATACCGAATGTATGTTTGGCTATAACCGGAAGCATGGTCACATAAGACCAGGCGAAAATTGAAATAACTGCGATAAAGAAGACAATGGTCCTTATCAACGGATGTTCCCATGAATAGTGCAGTCCCTCTCTGATCGCCTGCAGTGGATGTATGGGAATTTTATCACCAGCGTGTTTTGAGAGATCTTTCATAGAAAGGAGAGAGATGATAACGGCAAAAAAGCTGACCCCGTTGGCAAGAAAAGCGACGCCAGTCCCCGTGGCTGAAATCAGAAATCCTGCAATAGCCGGCCCGATAACCCTTGAGACATTATAGATAGCCGAATTCATCGCAATGGCCGATGCCAGATCCTCCCGCTCAACTATTTCGCTGAGAAAAGCCTGCAGCGCAGGTACGTTGAGAGCATTGACACAGCCGAGAAAAAACGAAAGCACTATGATGATCCAGATCGTCACGGTGCCTGTCACAGCAAAAATACCAAGAATAAAGGCAAGCATCATTGCTGCAGACTGAGTCCAAAGCAGAATAGTCCGCTTGGGATAGCGGTCAACAATCACACCGCCAAAAAGTGAGAGAAAAAGAGTTGGAAGCGTCGAAGAGGCAGCAACAACTCCAACGTCAAAAGCCGATCCAGTGATTTCAAGCACCAGCCAACCCTGCGCCACCATCTGAATCCATGTACCAATCATGGAAATAACCTGTCCCGGAAAATAACGCCGAAAGTTCCGGCTCTGAAAGGCAGGAAAAGCCGAAAGCAATTGACGCGAAAAACCTTGCCCCCTTTGAGGCTCAGCTTTATCATGATTTTTTTTCGTGAGGTCTTCAGCAGATATGCTCATCGGAACAAAACATTTTCATTTCTCTCTTTGTCAAAGCTCAAAGGTATTAAAAGAAAGAAGAAAACGTGATACAATCGTAACGAAACAATACTGTTATTCTTTAAAAAATAATTGCAGTACATTGACGCAGCCGTTGCGGGCACCGTTACCATTGCGACGGCTTGTACTTTCGTCATAAACTAAAACAAGAAGGAGCTTTACCGATGAATGTAGTTAATCCGGAAGCTATCGGGGTATTTGGACTGATCGTCACCGTCTGGGTTTTTGGCCTGGAACAGCTTGGATTCGGAATTGACAAGGAAACTGATCACACAAAACTGGGAAGAAATCTTGCCAATATTGCCCTTTATTTTGGTGGTTTCGCCCAGCTTTTCACAGCCGCCTGCCTTTACCTGTTCGATGTTGGAATGCCGCCTGAGGCAAGAATTTACGTAGGCACCATTTTTGCCACTTACGGGTTGTTCTGGGTCGTTGTGGCCATGCATTTCTACAACCCTGGCGACAAAAAGATTTACGCTCACCTGTTTCTCGGAATCTTTTTCATTACCGCGGTATTCAGCTACAAAGCAATAATGATGGGGAAAATCTGGCCGTTGGGTACGGTTCTGCTTCTCATCAACCTGCTGACCATATTGCTTCCATTTGCCTGGTACAAGCAGAATGCACTTATCACTAAAATCTGCGGTGCAACCAATGTTGCCATTGGGCTCTGCGCGCTGCCGCTTCTGTTCCACTCTCTTGGCGTGTAATTACCTCCATCCTTTATTGCCCGGAACAATCATCTGCTTTACGACTGTTCCGGGCTGCACCCGCCACATTGCACACCGCCACAGGCACCTCCATGCTAACTTACTTGAAACAGCACTCAGGCTGAGAAAGGTTTTTTTGAAGATTTCACCTTAATTGCTAATATTCCTGCTGACCTGACGCACGCGTCACCTTACATGTGCCTTATTTTTTAAGCATTTAAACCATGATACGCCATGAGCGCTCACATTTATAAGAAAATCGAAATTGTAGGTTCTTCGCCGACAAGTATTGAAGAGGCCGTCAATAATGCTGTCGCCAAAGCTTCTGAATCGATCAGAAACATCAAATGGCTTGAAGTTGTAGAGACTCGCGGTCATGTAGAGAACCAGAAAATTGCCTACTGGCAGGTGACAATAAAAATCGGGTTCACACTCGATGAACACTGATCGACACTCCCGGATTTGACAAAAAAAAAGGCACCACTTACATGGTGCCTTTTTTTTTGTTTCCGTTACTGGACAATCATCAGTTATCAACAGAATAATCTTCCGGAGCCAGTGACCAGTGCCTTGGAGACATCCAGAGCGTTGAGAGCATCAGTTCGCGGATGTGGGTAAACTCTTTTGGAAGCCTGTCATAAATCATTGCAAAAAGCTCCTCATGTGAAAGAAGCTCTTTCTTCCATGCTTCACGGTCTACCGACATCAGTTTTGAAAACTTTTCCGAAGTCATTTCCTCAAGACCTGTCCAATTGATCGACTCGTACTTCGGCATCCAGCCAAGCGGACTTTCGACTCCTGCCGCATGTCCACGAACGCGACCGACAATCCACTGCAGTACACGCATATTCTCGCCGAACCCCGGCCAGAGGAACTTGCCGTTTTCGTCTTTCCGGAACCAGTTGACGCCGAAAATTCTTGGCGGTTCCTGAAGGGTACGTCCAACATGGAGCCAGTGGTTGAAGTAATCGCCCATGTGATAACCGCAGAAAGGAATCATGGCAAAAGGATCGCGGCGAACATCGCCAATGGTACCTGCAGCCGCAGCGGTTTTTTCTGAACCCATGGTTGCGGCAAGGTATACGCCAAAATTCCAGTTTGCCGACTGATAAACAAGAGGAACCGTATCCCCGCGACGACCGCCAAAAATAAAGGCACTGATCGGCACGCCTTTAGGATTTTCCCAGTCAGGATCCAGCGAAGGGCACTGACTTGCAGGAGAGGTAAAGCGGGCGTTAGGATGCGAAGAAACCCTTCCGCAATCAGGAGTCCAGCGATTGCCCTGCCAATCGATAAGTTCATCGGGAGCAACTTTTGTCATTCCTTCCCACCAGACATCTCCATCCGGGGTCATGGCGACATTGGTGAAAATACAGTTCTTTGAGAGCGTCGCCATGGCATTCGGATTTGATTGGTCCGACGTACCGGGAGCAACTCCAAAAAAGCCGTATTCCGGGTTGATCGCATGCAGACGTCCATCCTCTCCGGGCTTGATCCATGCTATATCGTCTCCGATAGTAGTCACTTTCCAGCCTTCAAAAGAGTCGGGCGGAATAAGCATTGCAAAGTTTGTTTTACCACAGGCGCTTGGAAATGCTGCTCCGACATAGGTTTTTTCTCCCTCAGGTGATTCAAGACCGAGAATCAGCATGTGCTCTGCAAGCCAACCTTCATCACGAGCCATTGAGGATGCAATACGCAAGGCAAAACATTTTTTACCAAGCAGTGCATTACCGCCGTAGCCACTTCCGTATGAGACAATCAGGCGCTCTTCAGGGAAATGAACAATATATTTCTTGCCATTGCAAGGCCAGGGTACATCTATGGCACCAGGCTCTAGCGGAGCACCTACCGAGTGCAGACAGGGAACAAATTCTTTGGTTTCACCAAGCAGCTCCATGACTTTGCGACCCATTCTCGTCATGATGCGCATGTTGGTCACAACATAGGGAGAATCGGAAATTTCAACGCCGATATGAGCGATATGCGATCCGAGAGGTCCCATGCTGAAAGGAATGACATACATGGTTCTGCCTTCCATACAACCGGTGAACAGCTCATTGAGAGTCTCTTTCATCTCTTTGGGTGCAACCCAGTTGTTCGTCGGACCCGCATCCTGACGACGAAGACTGCAGATATAGGTGCGGTCCTCAACCCTTGCAACATCGCTTGGATCCGAACGGCAAAGATAACTGTTCGGACGTTTTTCTTCGTTAAGCTTGATGAATGTGCCGCTCTTCACCATCTGCTGACAGAGCACATCGTACTCTTCCTGTGAGCCATCGCACCAGTGTATGGAACTTGGGCGGCAGAGTTCAGCGGTTTCCTTCACCCACTGAATCAGCTTTTTGTTTTTCACATAATCCGGAGGATTAATTTCAAGTAAACTCATGATCTTTCTTTCATTGTCTAAAGGTTATACAAAAAAAAACGTCCGTAGCCGCCACCGGCTACGGACATATAGGGGAATAATACGTCAAGGCTGTAACATACAATCATTCGGAGCTGACAACCATCAATCATTTGATGCATACTTATATAGATGTTCTGCGATTCTTTTGAGCATCTGTAATTATTTTTTCAAACCCCTCTTTACTTCGTGCGCCGGAAATAATCTCGGTAATCCTGCCTGAAGAACTGACAACAAAAGAGGTAGGGATGCCGCGTATCCCTCCATCAACATATCTGCTGAATGCATTGACTATCTGCTCGTTAGCCATAACAACCGGATAGGTGATTTTGCTTTTTTTGATAAACTCACGGATAGCCGGCTCATTTTCATTCACTGCTACGCCAATAAAGGTGAAGCCTTTGCGTCCGTACTTATTCTGAAGGGCAACCATATCAGGAATTTCTGACCGGCAGGGCGGACACCAGGACGCAAAAAAATTGACAATATATGTTGTTCCGGCAAGATTTGCAGAACCAATTGCTTTGCCTTCGAGAGAAACGACCGAAAACGCCGGAACCGGAGGAGGGCCCTCAGCTGAAGGAGCCGCAAAGAGATTACCGGCTGACGCAATCCACAAAAAACAACTGACCATAACTAGCCGTACAGGATACCTTACCATCTTCATCATTTTATTACTCAGTTCCAGTTATAAAAAAGCAAAACTAATAAACGGCACCTCTCAATATACAATTCTTCTTTTTTTTTGACGGCCTATAAATGGGATGTATTTATCTTTGTGTTTCTTTATCAAAAAAATTATATTTCGGCTTGATTTTTTTATGCTTAAGCCACCTTAGCTCAGTTGGTAGAGCAACTGTTTCGTAAATAGTAGGTCGTGGGTTCGACTCCCGCAGGTGGCTCGTATCCTGAACTACCATTATGACGGGAAGATCAGAGCCATAGTTCCCGGTTAAAAAGGGCCCCAAGTACTTGATGGAAGCCTGAACGTTTGATTACTCCATAAAATCCTATCCACACTGTCACTATGCAAGAAGGTAAGATTTCCCAGATCATCGGCCCAGTTGTTGATGTAGATTTTCCTGAAGGACAACTGCCGTCAATTCTGGATGCATTAACCATTACAAGAGAGGACGGCACAAAGCTTGTTCTTGAAACCCAGCAGCATCTCGGAGAAGAGCGGGTGCGCACCGTTTCAATGGAGAGCACTGACGGCCTTGTCAGAGGAATCAGCGTCACCAATACAGGTCGACCGATACAGGTCCCTGTCGGTCCGGAAGTTCTCGGCAGAATGCTGAACGTCGTCGGAGACCCGATAGACGGGCGCGGAGAAGTTCATACGGCAAAATCCTACTCGATTCACCGTCACGCACCTAAATTTGACGAGATCTCTACGAAAGCAGAGATGTTCGAAACCGGAATCAAGGTCATTGACCTTCTTGAGCCTTACTCTCGCGGTGGAAAAACCGGTCTTTTTGGAGGAGCAGGCGTAGGCAAGACCGTTCTGATTATGGAATTGATCAACAATATCGCCAAACAGCAGTCGGGCTTCAGCGTCTTTGCTGGCGTTGGCGAGCGTACCCGTGAAGGAAACGACCTTTGGCACGAAATGATGGAATCAGGCGTTATCGATAAAACCGCGCTTGTATTCGGCCAGATGAACGAGCCTCCCGGTGCACGCCAGAGAGTTGCATTGACCGGTCTGAGTATTGCTGAATATTTCCGTGATGAAGAAGGGCGCGACGTTCTGCTCTTCATCGACAATATTTTCCGGTTTACCCAGGCAGGTTCTGAAGTGTCAGCACTTCTTGGACGTATGCCGAGTGCTGTAGGTTACCAGCCTACCCTTGCCACCGAAATGGGTGAACTTCAGGACAGAATCGTTTCAACCAAAAAAGGTTCGGTCACCTCGGTACAGGCCATTTATGTACCTGCTGATGACCTTACCGATCCAGCTCCTGCCACCGCGTTTGCTCACCTTGATGCGACGACCGTGCTTTCCCGTTCCATTGCAGAGCTGGGTATTTACCCTGCGGTTGACCCTCTTGACTCAACTTCACGTATTCTTGACCCTAACATTGTCGGCGATGATCATTACGACACCGCACAGGCAGTCAAGCAGCTTCTGCAGCGCTACAAGGATCTTCAGGATATCATTGCCATTCTCGGTATGGATGAGCTCAGCGATGAGGATAAGCTTGTTGTTTCAAGAGCAAGAAAAGTACAGCGCTTCCTCTCTCAGCCATTCTTTGTTGCCGAAGCCTTTACCGGTCTTGCAGGAAAGTATGTAAAACTTGAAGAGACCATCAAAGGCTTCAAGGAGATTATCGCTGGCCGTCATGACAGTCTGCCGGAAAGCGCATTCTACCTTGTCGGAACCATTGAAGAAGCCATCGAGAAAGCAAAAACGCTCTAAACCAACCGAAGAATCATGGCGAATTCCGATAAAGGGTTCAATATAGAGATCGTCACTCCCCAGAAACTTTATTTTTCAGGGGAGGTTATCAGTGTAACAGCACCGGGAGTTGACGGGCAGTTTCAGATTCTGAAAAACCATGCTCCTCTGCTTTCTTCGCTGAAAACCGGCAAGGTTAAGCTTGCATTGGCAGATAGCACCGAACAATCATTTGCCATCTCGGACGGTTTTTTGGAAGTCAGCGGCAACAAAGCGATTCTGCTGACGGAAAATATTTCCTGATTTCATGACAATGAAAAAAAACATCAGCATCTTCACGGGTGCTGATGTTTTTTTGGTTTAATGAAAAACCTTATCCCAAAAGCCTTGCGCAAAGGAGATACCATCGGGCTTATCTCCCCATCGTCACATTGCGCTTATCCTGAAAAAATCGGGCTGGCGATCAGCTATCTCGAAAAAAACGGCTACAGGGTCAAACCTTCCCTCCACCTGAACCGTATCGATCCCGACCCGGCTATAGCCGACAGAGAAAAACTTCACGATATTCACGACATGTTCAGCGACCCTTCTGTCCAGGCAATATTCTGCTTAAGGGGAGGAGCCGGGGCTGCCCGCCTGCTGAACAAGATCAATTACAGCCTTATAGCTGCAAATCCGAAAATCCTGGCCGGTTATTCTGATATTACCGCTCTGTCTCTGGCCCTGTATGCGAAAACCGGACTGATAAGTTTTTCAGGCCCCATGCTTGCCACAGAACTCTATTCACCTACACCATACACTGAAGAACATTTCTGGGGTATGCTTACCTCACGGAACTATGCCCTGTCGCTGCAAAACCACCGGAGTCATCCTGTTACCTGCATCCGGGAAGGTTCGGCGGAAGGGCCGCTTATCGGAGGCAATCTCTCTGTTCTCTCTTCAATGATCGGCACTCCCTTTCTTCCGCCTTTTCAGGAGACCCTTCTTTTTCTTGAAGATATCAACGAGCCTGCATACAGGATAGACCGTATGCTCTCCCACCTCTCCAACGCAAACCTTCTTTCAAGCTGCAGCGCGATGCTGTTCGGCCAGTTCTTTGTAGAACAGGAAAAAGCCGGAGAGGATGAACGGATGAAAAAAGTTTTTGAATATTACAGTGCACTCAATGATCATGCGGCTGTGCTTTCAGGCATCTCTTATGGTCATATCAAAAATCTGATGACCATACCTGTCGGTGCGCGTTTTAAAGTAGAGATATCTCAATCAGGCAGCTTTTCACTTGGAGCACTTGAGCCTGTTATTGAATAAGGAGCAGCAGCAAACCCTGTTGCATCTTTGGTAGAGCATTTCCTATTTTAGAACGTTAGAATTTTTAAACACAAGAGCACGGTATAACCATGAACTCCTCACTTCTGACCAGGTGGAAAGCCTCTTTACCTGTACCGGTAAAGAAAGAGAGCGAACAGGGCTCCGGCACGGATACGCTTGATGCATACCGCGTTGTCCTGTTTAATGATGAAGAACACTCCTTCGACGAAGTAATCGAGCAGATCATAAAGGCCACGCAATGCAGCCGGCAGAATGCAGAGCGCTGCACATGGGAAGTTCACACCCGGGGACGAAGCATAGTCTATTTCGGCCAAATGAGCGCATGTTTGAGGGTAAGCGCAATTCTTGAAGAAATTGCCCTTAAAACTGAAATCCAGACGGGGTGAAGTGGCTGCATTATCGGTCCATAGTGCCTTCCCCACTGATTATCCTCCTTTGTTTCTTATATTCTATGTCTTCAAGTGAATGGGAATCCCGCAAGGATTTTTTTTATAACATTTTGGATGAATGATGAGCAATTCTGAGCAGAAACGGGTGCAGAGCGTGAACCTGCCTCCTGATAAAGTCATGCATAAACTGGTTTCACTGGCCAAGCGACGCGGGTTTATTTTCCCCTCGTCGGAAATATATGAAGGACTCTCCTCGTGCTTTGACTATGGGCCGCTTGGCTGTGAGTTGAAAAAAAATATCAAGGACCTGTGGTGGAATTCGATGACGCGCCGCCATCAGAATATTGTTGGGCTTGATGCCTCGATTATGATGAATCCCAGGGTATGGGAGGCTTCAGGGCATGTGTCGAGCTTTAACGACCCGATGATTGATGACCGCACGACCAAAAGGCGCTACCGTGCTGACCACCTGATTGAAAATCATATTGAAAAACTCCGGCGCGACGGCAAGGAAGATGATGCCCTGAAAGTACAGGCGGCTTATGAAGCCGTTGCCGGGGCAAAAGATTCGAACCGTGCATTGTATGAGCTCATCATTGCAGAGGGAATCAAGGCACAGGATACCGGCTCAGGAGACTGGACAGAGGTCCGTCAGTTCAATTTGATGTTCCAGTGCAATATGGGAGCTGTTGCCGATACGTCAAGTATTGTCTATCTGCGTCCTGAAACAGCGCAGGGTATTTTTGTTAATTTTCACAATGTGCGTGAATCGTCGCGCATGAAGATTCCTTTCGGCATTGCACAGATCGGCAAGGCTTTCCGGAACGAGATAGTCAAAGGCAACTTCATTTTCCGTATGGTAGAGTTTGAGCAGATGGAGATGCAGTACTTTGTAAAACCAGGCAGTCAGGCAGAAGCGTTTGAAGCATGGAGAGAGGAGCGTTTTAACTGGTACACAAGCTCGCTTGGCATCAGCAAAGAGAAGCTGCACTGGTACAGACATGACAAACTGGCTCACTACGCCGACCTTGCCTACGATATCAAGTTTGAGTTCCCGTTCGGCATCGAAGAGATCGAAGGGATTCACTCAAGAACCGATTTTGACCTGAAACAGCATCAGGAGTTTTCCGGCAAGAATATGGATTATATCGACCAGCTCACCAACGAGCGCTACCTTCCTTATGTGGTTGAAACCTCTGCCGGATGCGACAGGCTCTTTCTTGCCCTTATTGCTGATGCGTACACTGAGGATACCGTTGACGGCGAAGAGCGCGTTGTGCTGAGGCTGTCGCCTAAAGTTGCACCGGTAAAAGCAGCAGTGCTGCCGCTCATGAAAAAGGGCGGAATGGGAGAGAGTGCGGCAAAGCTGCGTGACGAGCTATCCACGAACTTCCTCGTCCAGTATGATGATGCCGGTTCCATCGGCAAGCGCTACCGGAGGCAGGATGAAATCGGCACGCCTTTCTGCATCACGGTTGACCACCAGTCCCTTGAAGAGAACACGGTAACCGTGCGCTATCGGGACACAGCAGTGCAGGAAAGGATCGATATTTCAAGAGTCAAAGAGTTTCTCGGTTCAAGGCTTGTTTAAGTTCTGCCAATACTTGTTAATTACATTTCTTGACAATGCGTTACGATGTCGCCATCATAGGAGGAGGACCTTCGGGAGCTGTTGCTGCAGCTGAACTGGCCAGGGAAGGAATCTCAACGGTTCTTCTTGAGAGGAACCTCGATAATGTAAAGCCCTGTGGAGGCGCCATACCGCTTGGTCTTATCGAAGAGTTCAATATTCCCCCGGAACTGGTCGAAAAGAAGCTGTCCCGCATGAGGGCCCGTTCTCCGAAAGGGCGGGTTATTGAAATGCATATGCCGAACGGATATGTCGGCATGGTCAGGCGTGAAAAATTTGACGCCTATCTTCGTGCTGAAGCTGAAAAAGCAGGCGCAGTCATTGCCGAAGGACTGGTTCAAACCATCAAATCTTCTGGAACCGGCTTTGTGATCAGCACCCTCAACAACAAGGTACCGCCTATTGAAGCAGGCAGGATTATCGGCGCTGACGGAGCAAATTCAAAAACCGCTGATGAGCTGCACTTTCCGGCAAACGAGCTGAAAGTTATTGCCATGCAGCAGCGATTCAAATACACGCCTGCCATCCAGAAATTCAGCGATATTGTCGAAATCTGGTTTGACGGTGAAGTCTCTCCCGACTTTTACGGCTGGATTTTCCCAAAGGCCGATCATCTTGCCATCGGTACCGGTACGGAGGACAACCGCCATAATATCAAGGCGCTCCAGAAACGCTTTATTGAAAAAATAGGGATTACAGAGACATCCTATCTTGATGAGGCGGCTAAAATCCCGATGAAACCGCGTAAATCATTTACAGCAGAGAAATCAATCCTGATCGGGGACGCGGCAGGGCTGGTGACACCTGCAAACGGAGAGGGCATTTTTTTTGCCATGCGCTCAGGAAAACTGGGTGCACGGGCCATGATTGAGCACCTTAAAAAGAACGCTCCCCTCAAGAACTATGAAAATGAGTTCCGCAAGCTCTATGCACCGATTTTTTTCGGACTTGAAGTACTGCAGGCTGTTTACTATCGCAATGACCGGCTGAGAGAGAGTTTTGTTGCCATATGCGCCGATAATGATGTGCAGCAGATCACTTTTGACTCCTATCTCTATAAAAAGATGGTACCGGCCCCCTGGTCAACCCAAATGAAGATTTTTTCAAAAAATATCTACCACATGATCAAGGGCTGCTAAATGCTCCTCTCTTTTCCTAACTGGATTATCCATATCTCCTCAGCCCTTGAATGGGGTATAGCCGCAGCTTTGATGTTCCGATACGGCATACTTACAGGCAGGCGGGAGATCCGTCTCTTTGGCATTGCTATGCTGCCTCACTGGATCGGCAGCTTTTTTATTCTGGGTTATCATATCTCAACTGACTCCATACCTCTTCTTCTGGATATGTCGGAGGTTATCAATTTTTTCGGCAGCATGTCACTGTTATGGGCGACACTGAACATCCTGAAAAAAACAGGAAAAAGTCATGCTGCAGGATATACCGCTGCACTTGCGGTCATAATGGTTACAGGAAAACCCCGATCCTACATGGGCGCAGATATCTTTGATGCCATTTTGCAGCTTTCCAGTGTCGTCTATCTTACGTTTCTGGTGCTGCTGCTGGTAGTCTACCGTCGGGACCGGACTATTTTTTCAGCACTTACGGTTACAGGATTCTGGTTTGTTCTTGTTTTTATCTCGGTGACCGTTTTCTGTATGTACCTTGCAACTGTCGTGCGGGGTTATCCAACCCTTTCACACGACGATCTGCTTCACGGAGTCGCCGAAAGCCTGCTGACCGTGAGCAATCTTATGATTGCTTTCGGCGCCCATCGTAAAATCCGTGAATTTGAGGAGGGGAAGCGGCAGCAAGGTCAGGGATGAAGAATCGCTGAATATTTTCTGGAATCGGAAAGCACTTCAAGCGCTTTTTTTACCACCGGATCATGATCGAGTTCCACTTTTCTTGCAAGACGCTCGTCATAATGACGAATAATCTCCTGTTCAAGCACCTGACCGACCCGATCAGCCTCTTTTGCAATCTCCTCTTCCTTGAGCCTGTTGACCTCCTTCTGCAATCCTCCAAGTGCATTCGTCCATTGAAGGCTTTCAGATGCTGAAGTTTTTTTCATACTCTCCTTCAGTGCACTGAAGCATCGCTCACTTTCCGAGATATAGATGAAGTTTTTTCTCCGCAAATAATCACCGAATGAGGCCGTCAATGCTTTGTAATCAAAAGGCTGCGGTGGCAAAACAGAATGAGATGAACAGTAGAAAGACGGAAAAAGAAAAAGCATGCCTTTCTTTCGAAGCGCGGAGAGATAGGGCGAACTGGCCTGGTCAGGAAGCTGAATATCAGGAGTAATACCGCCGCTGCCATAAACTTTTCTCTTTGCTCTGGTATAGTAAACCTTTACGACGGTATCCGCTTTAGCCTTTTGAAGCACCTTGCGCGTCTCGCGCACCGCTTCTTTCTCTTTCTGGATTAAACGCCCGGAGGGAGTATAGTACTTTGCTGTTGTAAGCTTGAGTGTATTATTGTAGGAAATCCGTATGACAGACTGGACCAGTCCCTTACCGAAAGAACGCTCGCCGATAATGACCCCACGATCAAGATCCTGAATTGCACCGGCGACAATTTCCGATGCAGAAGCGCTCTCGGGATTGATAAGCACTGCCAGAGGAAGCGCTGCATCAAGGGGCGGGGTCGCGGTTACATAGGATTTGGCCGTTTCCGGCGTTCGCCCGCGAATTGAAACAACCAGACTGCCTTTGTTGACAAAAAGAGACGCAACATCGACAGCAACGGTAAGAAGTCCTCCTGGATTGTTTCTGAGATCGAGAATAATTCCTTTCAACGGAATATGCTTCTCCAGAGCCTGACGCTGAAGACCTTGAACCGCCTCCCGTAAATTTTCAGCCGAGTGAGTACTGAAGTTTTTCAACTCAACATAGCCGATACCGTCAATAAGAGCGGAATAACTTACCGGACTGACACGCACCTCTTCCCTGATCACCCTGACAGAAAAGGGCGCAGCCCCGTCACGCTCCAGCCTGAGCGAAAGCGGAGTTCCGGCAGCTCCCTTCATCAGCGACTTGACCTCGGCAAAAGGTGACTTCTTGACATCTTTGTTGTCGATGGCAGCAATAGCGTCACCAGCCCTTATCCCCGCCTTTGCAGCAGCACTCCCCTCAACAACCGAGGTAACAAAAAGCACTCCGTCAACCGGCGAAATGATGACTCCGATACCCGCATACTGTCCGCTGGTCAGATCATCAAGATCACCCGAATCCTCTTCGTCAAGAAAAACCGTATAGGGATCAAGGGTGTGGAGCATACCATCGATACCGGCATAGATCATTTTACTGACATTGAGGGTATCAACATAATTTTTTGAAACCTCCCGATAAACCTCACCGAAAAGGTCGATACTTTTAACAATATCAAAGTATTCTTTTTCTGCAGGAGCTGTAGCGGAATAAAGAGGAGCGAACGGCGCAATGCAAAGAAAAACAAGGGCAGCGATGCCCACCTGCATCCTCTTCTGCAGCATGTTACTCCGCCGCCGGCGTCCGTTACTCTCTCGGCTGCCCTGCACAATCTCTACCTGAGAGCCTCTTCAAGAGCCGTTGCACTGTCAGTCCGTCCATCACGGTACTTGATAATCACAGGCGTATAGATTGAAAGACCGTGTTCAGCCGCAAAATCACCCTTGATCTTGCGGGATCCTGCAACAACGACAGCACCGGCAGGAATTATCAGCGGAGCTTCAGCCGTTTTTCTGTAAACCGTATTCCGGGCAAGATCGTAAACAGGCGTTGAGCCATTGAGGATTACCCCTGTACCGATAACCGCCCGTTCCCTGACTATGGTACCTTCATAAATGCCGCAGTTGCCGCCAACCATTACCTCATCTTCGATAACTACCGGTATGGCTCCGACCGGCTCAAGCACACCGCCGACCTGAACACCCGCAGAAAGGTGCACCTTTTTACCAACCTGCGCACAGCTCCCTACAAGCGCATGGGAATCAATCATGGTTCCCTCATCCACATAAGCCCCGACATTGACATAGGCCGGAGGCATCATCACCACAGAAGGAGCCAGATAAGAACCATCACGAACTGCCGACCCGCCCGGAACAATACGGACATTATGGTCAAGCGTTATTCTTTTAAGCGGATAGGTGTCCTTATCAATAAAGGTAAGTCCCGAACCTTCCCCGTCATGCAAAACATGACTTTCCTGCAGTCTGCCGAGTCGCATGCCGAGTAAAATACCCTCCTTGACCCAGGCATTAACCATCCAGTCATCACCGGACTTTTCAGCGGCCCTGACCATACCGGCATTGAGCAGCTTTTTGAACTGATCGAACACACTGCGTGCTTCCGGAATTTCCTGGAGCGCCGCAGCCCCTAACGATGAAAAACCAAGAATATCCTGTTTCAACGAATCATACTGTCCCATATAACATTAGTTTATTATCAGATATCGCCGTATTCAGCGGTAATGTCCTTGTTGTTTTTTCTACTGTAAAATCTGAAATCGTCGCTTCTCAGGCTTTCATCCGCCTTCACCTGCACAAACAGCATGTGCTGCAAAAACCATTTCAACTCTGTTTTCATATCGCTGTTACGAAGCGGCTCGACAACCGTCGGACTCACATAGAGGTCAAGCTGCTGAAACTTCATGGAGTGCTGAAGCGCATACTTTCTCAACCAACGCTCAATCTGGTTGATAGTGGTAAACCTCGCCTGCACCACACCGCTACCGCCGCAGGCAGGGCATTGATCGCCCATACGCTGCATCAGACTCGGACGTATCCTCTCTCGGGTAATCTGCATGATTCCGAAATCGGACATAGGCAGAATATTGGATTTTGCCCGATCGTTGCGCAACTCGGTTTTCATTGAGTCATATACTTTTTTGGCATTTTTCTGATCAAGCATATCGATGAAGTCAACGACAATAATGCCGCCGATATCCCTCAGTCTCAGCTGCCGCACAACCTCACGTGCCGCCTCAAGGTTTGTCTTCAGGGAGTTCTCTTCCTGCTCCCGCTTGGCGGCATAACGTCCGCTGTTAACGTCAACGACGACCATGGCTTCGGTATGCTCGATAATAATGTAACCGCCCGATTTGAGCCAGACCTTTCGTGAAAAGATCGATTCAACATCCTTGGCAATGCCATAGCCTTCAAAAAGAGGAAGCTTGCCTTGATAGAGGCTGACATTTTTTACCATTTCAGGCGCCGCCCACTGGATATAGTTCAGCGTCTCTTTGAAGATGACGGGCGAATTCGCAACAATTTCAGTCACATCGGACGTTAGGGAATCACGCAGCACACTTGAGATAATGGTATCTTCCTTGAAAATCAGCTGAGGCGGAGCTGCATCCTGCAGTTTTTCCTCAATCTGAGTCCACTTGGCAAGAAGTTTTTCGAGATCCTGCTTCAACAGTGCTTCCTCCTGATCCTCGGCAACCGTACGGATGATCGCACCAAAGCCTTCCGGAAGCATGGAGCGAACCAGCTTTTTTAACCTTGCCCTCTCCTTGCGCACGACAACTCTTCTTGACACGGCCACCTGCCCTCCGCCAAAAGGAAGAAGTACCATAAAACGGCCTGCAATGGTAATATCGGAAGTAAGGCGAGAGCCTTTGCTGCTGATCGGTTCCTTGATAACCTGCACCAGAATGGAGTCGTTCGGCTTGAGCTTGCCGGCAATAATCTGGGTATAGGACTGTCGTTTTTCAGACTTATCCTCGGCTTCACCTGAAATCCTCTTGCCGCCGCTCCGTGCCGCCGCTTTCACGTTCAGCTCAACCGCAGGAGCTGCAAGAGCAGCTCCATCCTCCCGGGAATCTTCATCTGCACCGATGACGGCATCATCATCATCATCATCTTCAATGAGCGCACGGTAATCCTCACTGGTAGTGCCGACATCTGAAAAATGAAGAAAACCGTCAGACTTCTGTCCTATATCGACAAAAGCCGCTTTCAATCCCTCAATAACCTTATGCACCCGGCCAAGATAAATATCACCTATACTTCTCTTGCTTTCAGGGCGCTCAATAATCAGCTCAACCAGGCGACCCTCTTCAACAAGTGCAACCTGTATCTCGTCACCGGTCTTGTTCATCAACAACTGCTTATTCGAACTTTTCTTCATTCGCTCACTCTTTTATAATGGTAAGAACCAGGGTCAAAGCCCTTTTATGACTTTTTTTAACCGCAAGTGCGGCTGAAAAACACTAAATAAAATAAACACACAAAGGCACCCTCAAACACTTCAAGGGCCACCTCATATACCATCAATGCTTTTTGACAGGAAAAACTGCAGGCAGGCAGTAACGCGGGCCTGCAAACCAACAATCAAGATAAGAAATTATATATGGAATCAGCAAAACGCCACTGAAGCACCCGGGGTAGAACAGGCTGGTCAATTTTATTCTTTCATCCGCATCGAAAGGATGTATACATTCATTTTATACTTGTATTTCAACCGGATATTATTTTCTGCATATGCATGACATCCTGATTGACAGAATAATCCAGAGATGAAGACTGACTGTGAATTTCCCCTGTGGGAAACAATCGACATTATCTGCGGGATTGATGAGGTTGGCCGGGGACCTCTTGCAGGACCGGTGGTCGCGGGAGCGGTGGTGTTTCCCCGCTGGTACAGACCTGACGGAGGCATGCTTGAGCAGCTGAATGACTCCAAGAAACTTTCAGCGAAAGTTCGAGAGGAACTTGTCCCTGAAATAAAAAAAAATGCTCTCGCCTGGGCAGTCGCAGCAGTTGAGCCGGAAACTATCGACAGAATAAACATTTTGCAGGCCACGATGCTCGCCATGAACAATGCAGTTGAGTCACTTTCGCTCAGACCGGAACTTCTGCTTGTAGATGGCAACAGGTTCATAACAAGCCTTGGGATTCCCTATACAACGATTGTAAAAGGGGACTCGAAGGTGTTTTCAATTGCAGCGGCCTCGGTGCTGGCCAAAACCTGCAGGGACGGAATTATGGCGGCGTATGGCGCCGAGTGGCCTGAATATGGTTTTGATCGGCATGCCGGGTATGGCACCAGAGAACACGTCAGGGCTATTATTGAATATGGGCGATGCCCGATTCACCGCAGAAGTTTCAAACTCAGACAACTCGGAGAAAAATAACATCTGCCATGCTTGACCCCTATCTGCTTGGACAAGAAGGAGAACGGCTTGCGGCCGACTATCTTGCAAAAAAAGGATACCATATCGTTGAGCGCAACTACCGGTATCATCGCAATGAGATAGACATTGTTGCCCGGCATGGCAGAACACTCTGTTTTATTGAAGTAAAAACCCGATCCAATGCTGAAAAAGGCCATCCGTCAGAAGCAGTGACCATGAGAAAACAGCGGGAGATCATCAAGGCGGCCAAAGCCTACCTCGCTTTTTCAGGCGAAGGGGACGCGGATTGCCGGTTCGATGTTATTGCCGTCAGGGTAGAGCGGATTGAGGAAAACAGTATCAGCTCTTTTGTTATAGAACATTTTATCGATGCATTCTGGGCTGATTCCTGAACACATAAGGCAAGCATAATGATGGCATTTTTTCTTATCTTGATAAACGAATTTAATCAAATTTAATTTCACCAGTTATAGCTGATACTTATGCAGGACGCAGATATCAATACCCCAGCACCATCTACGCAATCGACCATTCCAGCACCTTCGACTTACGGAGCAAACAACATCCAGGTTCTTGACGGCATCGAGCATGTCCGGATGCGTCCAGCCATGTATATCGGTGATATTCACAGCAGGGGGCTTCACCACCTTGTTTACGAAATTGTCGATAACTCCATCGATGAAACCCTCGGCGGCTTTAATGACTATATCTTTGTATCACTGAATCCTGACGGATCCGTTACCGTTATCGACCGTGGAAGAGGTATTCCTGTCGATATTCATCCTGAAAAGGGAAAATCAGCTCTTGAGCTGGTTATGACCGTCATCGGTGCCGGCGGCAAGTTCGACAAGGGAGCCTATAAGGTTTCCGGCGGTCTTCACGGTGTCGGCGCTTCGGTGGTCAATGCTCTGTCCGAATGGTGCGAAGTTGAGGTATACCGGGACGGAAAAGTCTATTTCCAGCGCTTTGAACGCGGTGTCCCTCAGGGTGAGGTCAAGGCCATCGGATCGTCCGACAAACGTGGCACAAAAACCACATTCCTGCCTGACCATCTTATTTTCAAGACTACCGAGTTCCGCAAGGATATCATTATTGATCGCATGCGTGAGCTTGCGTTTCTCAACAGAAATCTCAGTATAACAGTACAGGATCCTGAAGGAGAGCAGGAAGTATTTCATTTTGAGGGCGGCCTTAAGGAATTTGTCCTCTTTACCGATCAGAACCGTATAAGTCTCCTTAAGGAGCCCGTCTATATTTACGGCGAAAGGGATACCACTATTGTTGAAATAGCTCTCCAGTACAACGACACGTACCAGGAAAATGTATTCAGCTATGTCAATAACATCAATACCCAGGAGGGCGGCACCCATGTCACCGGCTTCCGCAAAGCGCTGACGCGAACGCTCAACGCTTATGCCCAGAAAAATGATCTTCTGAAAAATCTGAAACTGGCACTGACCGGCGACGATTTTAAAGAGGGTCTTACAGCCGTAATCTCTGTCAAGGTTGCAGAGCCGCAGTTTGAAGGCCAGACCAAAACAAAGCTTGGCAACTCTGAAACACAGAGCATTGTTGAAACTATTTTCAATGAACAGCTTTCGGAGTATGCCGAAAACAACCCGAATGTACTCAAGGTAATCATTGAGAAGGTCAAAGGCGCTGCCATGTCAAGGGAAGCTGCCCGTAAAGCCAAGGAGCTCACCCGCAGAAAATCGGTTTTGGAAAGCTCGGGGCTTCCGGGAAAACTGGCTGACTGCTCGATCAACGACCCTGAACACTGTGAACTTTATATTGTCGAGGGTGATTCGGCAGGAGGCAGTGCCAAGCAGGGAAGAGACCGGAGCTTTCAGGCCATTCTGCCGCTGAAAGGAAAAATTCTGAACGTTGAGAAAGCCCGACTGCACAAAATGCTTGAAAACGAGGAGATCAAAACAATTATTCTTGCCCTTGGCACGAGCTTCGGGGAAGAGGAGTTTTCAACAGAAAAGCTGCGCTACGGCAAAATCATCATCATGACTGATGCCGATGTTGACGGGGCACACATCAGAACGCTTCTTCTGACATTTTTCTTCCGCCACATGCGCTCACTTATCGATGCGGGAAGAGTCTTTATTGCACAGCCTCCGCTTTACCTGGTAAAATCAGGCAAGGAGCAGCAGTATGCTTGGGATGACGATGAGCGGAACAGTATTTCGGACTCGATGAAAAGAATGCAGAAAGGAAAGGCAAATATACATATCCAGCGCTACAAAGGTCTTGGAGAGATGAACCCTGAGCAGCTCTGGAGCACAACCATGGATCCTGCTCACCGCTCGCTTTTACTGGTAAGCGTAGAGAATGCCATGGAAGCCGATCATGTATTCTCCACGCTTATGGGAGACAAGGTTGAACCCCGAAGGGACTTTATAGAAAAGAATGCCCGTTACGTCCGCCGCTTAGATGTCTGAGATGCGGACAAAAACCTCCTTGCGGAGCATCTGAACCCACTCATTGAACAGACGGCGGTTCTTATCGTCGAGTGCCATATCCGCCAGAAGGGCATAGTCTTTTTCGGCATCAAGCCGGTGCGCAGGAACCATGTCATTCAGTATGAATATGGCATAGAACGTATCCCCCTGGGGTGGATCTATTTTCTGTGGTTCACTGATATCGCCAATTTTTTTAAGCGTACTGATAATTGCCTGCAGCTGAGGGCGCAGGGTTGCGGGTGAAAAAATCAAGCTGCCGGATCCCGAGGTGGTAATCGCCCCGCCAAGCTTTGCAGTCACCTGATCATCAGAATATTTTCTCGCCATATCGGCAAACGTCGCCTTGCCGCTGATAATATCGGCCCGGATGGCATTAAGCTGCCGGATTACTCCCGGAACATCAACTTTCGAACGGTCAAACCCTATAAGAATATGGCGAACATGGATTGAATTAACATCCTTGTTGAGCATCTGGATAAGATGGAAGCCGTAGCGGGTTTCTACGATATCGGATACCTGACCATCTTTAAGCGTATTGGCCGCATCCTCAAAACTCTTGATGAGTTCTCCTTTCTGAACATAACCGAGATCACCTCCGGCTCTTGCGGAACCGGGATCTTGAGAGTATTTGCGTGCCAACTCGGCAAAATCCGCGCCACCCTGAAGCTCACTTTTGATATTCTGAATCATGGCGAGTGACTGGGCTCTGCTTTCAGGTGATACAGAAGGAAACTTCAGTATCTGGGAAACAGCCACTCCAACAGGAATACTGGAGAGTCGATCCTTGTTTTCCTTATAAAAAGCCATCGTTTCAGCGTAGGTAACCTTTACCCCTGCCGACTTTTTCCGTCGGAGAGTATCGATCAACTCCTGGTTTCTCACTTCCTGATGAATCTCATCACGAATGCCGGCAGAAGACTTACCGAAACGTGTCTCCATTTCTTTGCGTGAAGCAAACCGTGAATTCAGCTGCTTGAAACGGTCATTAGAGGCAGCTTCAACGGCATTTTCGTCAATTTTAACACTGTCAATTTTCGCTTTTGCGAGAATGATTTTCTGATCAATCACTCCATCAAGAATAGTGCGGGACAACCCTTTGACCTGCGCAAGTTCCGGATTCTGCATGCGGGCCATGAGTTCTCGAGTGTCAATATCCGACTTGAAAATAGCCTCCTTGCCGACAACAGCAACTACCCGATCAGCAACAACAGCAACCGCAGACGGATGCAGACAGAGCGAACCGGCAAAAGAGAGCAGTACGGCTTTCATCAATCCTTTTCTCATCCCCACACTCCTTACTTATAAAATATTGTTTAATCAAGCCTCACACAGGGGGCATATTTCTCAGGATACCTTGCTTCCTCTCAGATGAACAGGGCTTTTTGATAACCTTAACCAGTCATAAACAAGAGGAGCCGCTACAAAAATCGAGGAATAGGTTCCAATAAGGATCCCGATAAAAACTGCAAAAGCAAAACCTCTGATGGCCGGTCCGGCAAAGATAAACAGAACCAGAACGGACAGAAGTACCGTCCCTGATGTGATAATCGTCCTGCTCAGGGTCTGGTTCATGCTTTCATTAAAAATCCTTTCATAGTCTGCCGGCTTCTGTCCGCGAATCCGCTCCCTGATACGATCGTACACAACAACGGTATCGGTAATGGAATAACCTGCTATGGTAAGAAATGCCGCTATGATACTTTGATCCATTTCAAGCGGCATAAAATCAAACAATCCTCCGAGAATACTGAACAGACCCAGCACGGTCAGGATATCATGAAAAATAGCAACAACGCCGGCTGCGGCAAATTTAAGCTCAAAGCGAAATCCGACATAGAGCAGAATCGCTATAAGGGAGGCTATAAGAGCTTTAACTGCTGACCATTTCAAATCTGATGCTATGCTTGGACCAACGGCGTCAATACGGACAATTTCATGGTGATTTCCCTTGAGGCGATCATTCAGGGCATGTGACACCAGCGATTTCAAATCATTGGTTTCGCCGTTAAAGACCGTACTGAAAAGAAAAGAACGGTCAAGCCCGTACTGCTTCAGTGAACCGGAAACACCGGCTGCATCAAGGACAGAACGAACCGTGCTGACATCGATATTTTTCTCAAATCGTATCAGCACTTCCGATCCGCCCCGGAAGTCGATACCGTAATTCAAGCCTTTCACCGCCAGCGATATAAGTCCCGAGGCAAGAATGACAAGTGAAAAACCGTAAGCAATCCTACGGAATCGTATAAAATCAAAATTGGTCTTATGAAAAATCCTCATGGGTTGATGCGTATTGAAAAATTAACCGAAACTTTTTTCTGTCATAAGGTTCCTTCCAAGCAGGAACGAAAATATCTCTTTGGTCACCACAATCGATGTAAAAAGGCTCGCGGCAGTACCGATCATAAGGGTAAGTGCAAATCCCTGAATTGGCCCTATACCATAGGTGTAAAGAAGAAATGCTGCTGAGAGTGTGGTTACATGCGAATCGAGAATCGATGAAAATGCACGATCATAACCAACTTCAATAGCTGATTTCAGCGCCTTGCCGCCATCAAGCTCCTCCCTTATACGCTCATAGATCAGAACGTTGGCATCGACAGCCATGCCGATGGTCAAAACAATACCCGCAATACCAGGCAATGAAAGGGATGCATTAAACCCTGCCAGCACTGAAAGGACGATGACTATATTCAGCACCAGAGCTATATCTGCCGCAATACCTGCTTTTTTATAATAGACGAGCATAAAAACGGAAACCGCACAAAATGCCCAGGCAAGCGAAAGGACTCCGGCCCGGATATAATCAGCTCCGAGGGAAGGTCCGACAGAACGCTCTTCAATAATGCGGACAGGAGCCGGAAGGGCACCGGCCTTAAGAACAATTTCAAGATCCTTTGCCTCTTCAAGGCTTTCAATACCATTGATGACGGAGTTGCCGCTTGGAATTTTTGACTGGACTACCGGTGCGCTGTAAACAGCCCCGTCAAGAACAATGGCAATTCGCTTGCCGATATTTGCACCGGTGATGCGAGCCCATTTTGAAGTACCTTCGGAATTCATAGCCATAAGGACTTCCGGCTGCACACCCTGTGAACCAAAGGTGGCTTTTGCTTCAGTAATCACACCGCCTGTAAGCTCTGGAGTCTTTCTAACCAGATAAACAGGAAAAAGCTTTTCTCCCGTTTTGCCAATCTCGGGCTTGGCAGCAAGCAGGAGTTCAGTATCCTGCGGCAGAAGCGCCTGAATGTCGCTGCGATGGAGCAGGGATACTACAAATTCCTTAGAGTGTTCAGTAGTATAGGCTGTACCATTCGGGAAAACGCCTATAACATCGTAAAGCGGCTTGGCGGAGTTCTGCTTGACTGCAGCTGCTGCCGGCGTTTTAAGCGGCGAAGAGAGTGACGGGGAAGCGCCGGCAGCAGGAGCGACCGGTTGAGCCGCACTGCTCTGAACTAAATAGGTATTAAGCCTGTCAAGAGTCCTGACAAGTATTTCCGGATCGCGCAGAAGTCTGAATTCAAGCTTGGCGGTTCCTTTCAGAAGGTTTCTAACCCTGTTTTCATCTGAAACTCCGGGAAGCTCTATAATGAGTTTCCGGCTGCCCTGTGTCGTGATGACCGGTTCGGCTACACCATACTGATCAATTCGGTTACGGATGATCTCCTTTGCGCGATTCAGAGCATCTTCAGACTCTTTGTCCAGTTTTTTAACAATTTCCTGATCGGAGTTTCGGATATCATAAAAATACCGGCTCAGGCGGATATTCTCATTTTTAAACTCTCCTGAAAGAATATCAAGAACCCGTGCATCGCTTTGAGAGGCCTTTGTCCTTACACTCTTCATAATAGCTGTAAACCTGGCATCTTTATTCCAGGCTTTCTGCTCAAACAGATCTACCTGGTCTACTTCCATAACCAGATGCATGCCCCCCTTCAAATCAAGACCAAGTTTGAGGCTTTTTTTGCGGGCACTCTCAATCTCATCACGGTTACTAAGAGTATATTTCAGGCTGTCCGGTGATGACTTTATACTGCTGATATGCTGCGAAAAAGAGTAGTCGCGCCATGTCGGCCATAATGACCAGACGGCAACAATGGTAACAACAGCAATAAGAAGAAGATTAAAACGTTTATTTTTCATTGATAGCATCGCTTTTCGCTCGAATAGAAATAATTCAGCCAATATATAAAATGGGGTATTGATTATCTAACGATCTCCATTTGGCATAGAAGTCACCTGAGAACTTCTCCCGGAACATTCAATGCGGCTGGTATTACACCTTTGCACAGGCTGAAAGCTTCCGGATAAAAAAGTGAATTGGTATCTTCGTAACAGGTACCCTTGTCAACGAAAATAATCTCACTCTGGCTTCACCATTTAAAACGAGGAACGATAAGCAAAAAAAAAGGCCGCTACAGCCGTTACCGCCTTTCTTGTCTTGATGCTCAATTGGGGCACACATGCCGAGGCCACCATTGTAGTGGTAATGCTGCTCTTTTTTTGTTTTCAGCGACCAGTCATTTAGCCACTGCTTTTTTACAGAAACACCTGAAACCCCTCAATCTCATGCGCCCGGTCATGGCATTGCTCCTGCCTGGCACTCTCCTCCACCCCATGATCAACGCACTGAATCAGAAAAAATGAGCTACATATCCTCGACTCAGACTTACGGTCATTAATAACATATCACCACCGTCGTATCGTTATTCGTGAAATATATCTTTCAGGAAGACCGTATATTAATATATATAAGAGCTTCATCCCATTAGAGGTATCTACATGTTACTTATTTATTACGCCTTATTCTGATTTTGATTGCCAATGATACATGGAGAACAAAAAGCGCTATTATTTGTATCTTCGAGACAGAAATCCATAAACCATCGATTAATGTTTCACGTGAAACAATTCACGACAAATGTATGATATTATAGTTGCCGGCGCTGGTCATGCCGGTTGTGAAGCAGCGTTGGCTGCAGCAAGAACAGGCTGCTCATGCCTGCTAATCTCTTCAGATCTTACCGCTATTGCTCGAATGTCCTGCAACCCTGCAATAGGGGGGGTGGCAAAAGGGCAGATCACCAGGGAGATTGATGCTCTCGGCGGCGAAATGGCGAAAGCAATAGACGCAACAGGAATCCAGTTCCGAATGCTCAACAGGAGCAAAGGCCCGGCGATGCACTCACCAAGAGCGCAGGCCGACAAGACCATGTACTCGCTCTATATGCGGAGAGCAATTGAAGGAGAGAAGAATATCGACCTTCTTCAGGATACCGTTACAGGTATTGATGTTTCTTCAGGAACGCTCAGGGGGGTGCAGCTCTCATCCGGCAGGCTTATACCAGGAAGAGCGGTGATCCTTACCTGCGGAACATTTTTAAACGGACTGATTCACATAGGTATGAATCATTACCAGGGAGGGCGAACTATTTCGGAACCGCCCGTTTATGGGCTTACAGAAAACCTGATCAATCTCGGTTTTTTTTCCGGCAGACTGAAAACAGGCACCCCTCCGCGAATAGATGCCCGCAGTGTAGATTACTCCCTTGTTGAAGAACAGGGAGGAGACCGTGAGCCGGTAGCATTCTCTTTCAAGACAGAATCTGATGTCAACCGGAAACAGATCAGCTGCTTTGTTACAAAAACCACACTTGAGACCCATGAAATTTTAAAAGCCGGGTTCGACAGGTCTCCGCTTTTTACTGGAAAAGTGAAGGGGATTGGACCACGGTATTGTCCGTCAATTGAAGATAAAATCTGTCGATTTCCGGATAAAGAAAGCCATCATATATTTCTCGAACCGGAAGGACTCAACACCAATGAGATGTATGTCAATGGCTTTTCAACGTCGTTACCGGAAGACATTCAAATGGAAGGGCTGCGATCCATCCCCGGACTTAGCGGCGTAAAAGTAATCCGCCCTGGCTATGCGATTGAATACGACTACTTCTTTCCATATCAGATTAACAGAAGTCTTGAAACAAAACTTATTGAAAATCTTTACTTCGCAGGACAGATCAACGGAACATCGGGGTACGAGGAAGCTGCCGCACAAGGATTGATCGCCGGTATAAACGCCTCCCTTAAACTCCGGCAACTTCCCCCGCTGCACCTTAATCGTTCTGACGCATACATAGGAGTACTCATTGATGACCTCATTACAAAGGAAACCAATGAACCATACCGTATGTTTACTTCATCAGCTGAACATCGTCTTCTGCTGCGCCATGACAATGCGGATATACGACTGCATACGTTTGGTTATAATTCCGGCCTTCTTGATTCTGAAACATTTTGCGGACGTAAGAATAAAATATCTCTTATTGAGAAGCTTAAGGAACTCTGCCTTGGTACAAAACTCACATCAGCAGAAATTAATCCTATCCTTATCGGACTGGGATATCCAACTGTCAGCGCTTCTCAAAACATGTCATCCCTGCTCAAGAGACCGGGGATATACCTGAACATGCTCCTTGAAATATCATCGTCTCTAAAAGAAGCAGTACATGCAATCACTGAAGACCACTCTATCTTTGAGCAGGTAGATATTGACCTCAAATATCATGGATATCTGAAACGCGACCTTTTGATGGCCGATAAAATTCTTCGACTTGATTCTCATCAAATACCGGTTTCATTTAAGTATGACAGCGTTTCAGGGCTTTCCAATGAAGGAAGGGAAAAGTTAAATAAACATCGTCCGGATACTATTGGTCAGGCATCAAGGATTCTCGGTGTTTCTCCTTCCGATATTTCTGTTCTCATGGTACGTCTTGGTCGATGAGACGATTCATTTGTTCCACGTGAAACATTTTATTTCGGTTGATTCCTGCTATTAATTGTTTATTCGTACTTATGGAGAGCATTATTAATGAGATTGTGAACAACGATCTGTTGTTCGGCAAGGATAAAGAGCACGGCATTGTTGGGGCCTACCAGCTTTCTGATACCCGCATAAGGGTATTTTATCGGGAGGGAAACAAGGTGCATTTTCATGACGATCCTTTTTTCCCGTTTATGTTCATTTCAGACAGCTCTCTGCTTGATGCATTTATACCGGAAGACAAGGATAAATTCTGGCTTGTAAAACTTGGCGGTTCTAATTTTTATCAGTGCCTCGCCATATTCCAGAGCTGGAAAACATACCGGTTTGCCCTTGATTACTTAAACAGCAGGACGAATGGTGAGGGTTCTGAATCGAACAACGAGGGGGAAAGTTTCGATAGCAGTTCACATATCTATAATAAAGGTGATGCGGTAACACAATATCTTCTCCAGACAGGAAAAACCCTGTTCAAAGGAATGATTTTTGACGACCTTTACCGGATGCAACTCGATATAGAAACAAATTATAATCCAATAAAAACCAGGTCGGAGGGTTCAGGTTTTGGAGAGGATGAGGTAATTATTGTCTCACTCAGCGACAGTAACGGATGGGAATCTGTTCTGCACTCCAAAGGCAGAACAGAAAAAGCTCTCCTTGAGGAGCTTATTGACTTGATAGTAACAATGGATCCAGACGTAATAGAAGGACATAATATTTTCAGTTTTGACCTTTCATACCTTCAGCGCAGATGTGACCATTACGGTATACCATTTTCGATAGGTCGTAACGGCCTCATCCCTAAGACATACCCTGCAAGCATCCGCTTTGCCGAAAGAAGCATTGATTATCCCTTTTTTGATATCCCGGGAAGACATGTTATTGATACACTTTTTCTTGTACAGAGCTACGATATCTCAAAACGTTCTATGCAGAGCTATGGGTTGAAAGCCGTGGCAAAGCATTTCGGGTTCTCTTCACCTGACAGAACCTACGTTGATTATAAGGATATTGCTTCTTTATGGAACAATAATTATGAAAAACTGCTGGCTTACGCTCTTGATGATGTACGGGAAACAAGAGCCTTGTCATCGCTTCTGTCAGGAAGTAATTTTTACCTCGCGCAAATGCTCCCCTATACGTACGCCATGACTTCACGAATAGGGCAGGCTGCAAAAATAGAGGTCCTTTTAGTTCGCGAATATCTGCGTCGTAAACAATCCATTCCTAAACCCTCCGTCGGCCAGCAGCATTCAGGAGGGTATACGGAGGTTTTTTTAAAGGGCATACTCGGACCAATTGTTTATGCCGACGTGGAATCCCTCTACCCGTCAATAATGCTTTCATACAATATCTGCCCTGAAAGTGATGATCTGAAAGTGTTTCCAGGCATTCTTCATGATTTGAAAGAACTTCGATTCAAGGCCAAAAATAAAGCGCGCGAAGAAAAAACGCTTGGAAACGGCTCTCTTGCCAATAATTTCGATGCAATGCAGAGTTCCTTCAAAATTCTTATAAATGCCATGTACGGCTATCTAGGGTACGGCGGAGGCATTTTCAATGATTTTGAAGAAGCAGACAAGGTTACCTCCACCGGACAGAACATTGCAAAAAAAATGATTGTAGAGTTTGAATCAAGAGGGTGCAAGGTTATAGAAGTTGACACCGACGGGATTCTATTTGTTCCGCCGCCAACTATAACTACTGAATCCGCCGAAAAAGAACTGGTGCAGCAGGTTTCTTTGCTCATGCCGCAGGGCATCAATATCGGCTTTGACGGGAGATACAAAAAAATGATCTCCTACATGAAGAAAAACTATGCCCTTCTTGGTTATGACAGTATCATGATCCTGAAAGGCTCTTCATTGACAAGCAGAAGCGGGGAGAAATTCGGACGGGATTTTGTACGCAGAGGATTTGAAAAACTTTTAACAGAAGATATCAATGGTCTCCATGATCTGTACACCGAATACAGAAACAGGATACTGAACCATGAACTTGATGTTTCAGAGTTTTCAAAGACAGAAAGCCTTAAAAACTCGTTAGAACAATACCTGACAGATGTTAAGAGCGGAAAAAGATCAAAAGCAATAACCTATGAAATAGCCATAAAAGCAGGTATTGGCATCACAAAAGGAGATAGAATAACGTATTATGTATCAGGAAGCGGCGCAGGAGGCTCATCGTATGATAAGGGAAAACTTGCATCTGAATGGAATAAAGAGAAGCCGGACGAGAATACACACTTTTATCTTAAACGCCTCGATGAACACTGTCAGAAATTTCTTCCTTTTTTCAAACCACAGGATTACAGCTCAATTTTTTCGGACGACACGCTGTTTCCCTTTACGGCAGAAGGTATTGAGCTTCTTAGGGAGATCCGCCATACGGAAACAGATCAGCTTGGCGGATAACTTCCTTTATAGATGGAACTCTCAAGAATTTTTTTCGGTACTGTTATGATAACTTATTTATTTGCAATCAATTCAAGAAAATCAAAATGGTAGACAATAACGTTCTTCCCATTACAGCAGAGGTCAGCTGGATAGGTGTTCTTGATCCAGGTCTTATCACCTTCGACATTGTGATGGAAACAAAATATGGAACCACCTATAATTCATATTTTATCAATGCCGATAAAAAGGCAATTATAGAAACGACAAAAGAAAAGTTTTGGCCAACGTATCTTGATAAAATAAAACAGGTTGTCGATCCTGCCACGCTTGAATACATCATTGTAGACCATACCGAGCCTGACCACTCTGGCAATGTCAGAAATCTCCTTGCAATTGCGCCTAACGCAACCGTTGTCGGCAGCGGCAATGCCATCAAATTTTTACGTGATCAGACAGGTCATGACTTCAAATCACTCGTTGTCAAAACCGGTGATACACTCAGTCTGGGAAACAAAACACTTCATTTCATTCTTGCTCCGAACCTGCACTGGCCTGACACTATCTACACATGGCTTGAGGAAGACCGGATTCTTTTCACCTGCGACTCTTTTGGATCACATTTCTGCCATAAAGAGATGTTTGACGATGCAGTTGATGACTTTGACGACGCCTTTACCTACTACTTTGATTCCATATTGAGACCATTCAGCAAGTACATGCTCCAGGCCATTGAAAAAATCAAACCGCTTGATATCAAGATCATTTGCCCCGGCCATGGTCCTATCCTGAGGAGTTCCTGGAAAAAATACGTTGATCTCTCTTGTAACTATGCCACAACAGCTATTGCACTGCCTCACGACAAAAATATCCTGATAGCCTATGTTTCCGCCTATGAAAACACAGCATTACTTGCTGAAAAAATAGCGGACGGATTGAAACAATCGTGTGACTTCAATATTGATATCTGTGACATAGAAGCTCTTCCATTTTCGAAACTTGAGGAGAAAATTGCTCATTGTTCAGGAATTCTCGTTGGTTCTCCAACGATAAACCAGAATATTCTTCCTCAGATCTATCAGCTCTTTGCCGCAGTTAATCCGATTCGTGACAAGGGTAAACTCTGTGCTGCATTCGGCTCCTTTGGATGGAGCGGCGAGGCAGTAAAGATGATAGAAATGAATTTTACGATGCTCAAGCTGAAGGTTTTCGAGCAGAATATCAGGATAAAATTCAAGCCTCATGAAGAGGAGTTTTTGCAATGCAATGCATTCGGCAAGGCTTTTGCGGAAAAAATGATTGAAATGTATCAGCTTAGCTGTGATCTCTGAGGGGAAATAATGTACGGAAAGCCGTAGTGGTAATGCATTACGGCTTTTTTTTATTTAAAAATAATCTCGTTCACCACAGGACTGCTCAAGGCCTCGTTAAGTTTGGTGAGAATATCCTTTTTACGATAGTTCAGCTCCATTCTCCATGAGGGATTCTTAACCTTGATGAATAGCTGTCCATTGGTAAACCGCTCTATCTTTGTTGCTTCGGCTATAGTTTCGCCAACAACAGTATCCCATATCTGAAGCGTTTTGTACTGCTGGTATGCCTCTACAAAACCTAATGAGTGACACATATCACCAAGCAGAGTCGATATTTTTTTTGGTTCACTGGTTCTTGACACGATTATCTGGCACCTGTTTTTTTCAGGGACTCAATATTGACAGCTGTTAGAGCAGAATGCTCCTTTTTTTCCGCCGATGTAATGATAGTTTGACCGCATGTTTCAAGAATGCCTAAAATATCAGCACACCTCGATGCATCAAGCTCACTGAATACATCATCAAGCAGACAGACAGGCTTTTCTCCAAGACTTTCCGAAAAAAACCTGTGCAGAGAGAGTTTGAGGCAGATGAGAAATGTTCTCATTTGACCCTGCGACGCATATTTTTTTACCTCCTTCTCATGCAGCTGAAAAACCAGATCATCACGATGTGGACCAGTCATGGTCTGTGCCCGCGCAATTTCCTGTTTTTCTGTCTCCTGAAACTTTGACACAAAAAGAGCATAGAGCTCCTCGATAGAGATATCAGTACTTATTTTTCCAAGAGAACTCCTATAGACTATTGAGGGAGCCTCATTGACCGACAACCGGGAGTAACATTCCTTGAAATGATAAAAAAAAGGCGCTGTAAATTTAATTCTGGCATAAACAATCGATGCCGCAAGTCTTGACAACTGCTCAGTCCATAACGAGAGCGTCTCATTATGGGTTCTTTTCTGTTCATACCATTGCAGAAGCAGAGCATTTCGCTGATGGAGAATTCTTCTGTAGGCTAACAGGTCATCAAGGTATCGCCTGTCGGTCTGACAGATAGCGTTATCAATAAAACGCCGTCGTTCAGCCGGTGCGCCATTGACAATAACAATCTCCTGGGGAGAAAAAGTGATGCAGGGAACCCTTCCAATGTGCCGTGAAAAGGGTTTTATATCACTGTTATTGACAATAATCTGCTTCTCTTTTTCTTTTGTATAGGTAACTTTTACAGTAATATCACTTTCACTCTCATCAATAAACGTACTGTTCAGCAAAAAATAGTCTTGTGAAAAAGAGAGACATTCATTATCTGCAGCGCTCACAAATCCCTTTGTCAGCGCACAGAAGTGAATACCCTCCAGTATAGAGGTTTTCCCCGATCCATTTAGCCCATACAAAAGAGTAATTCCCGGAGATGGCTCAAAACTCAATGACCGGTGATTTCGAAAATTTTCAAACGTTATACGCTGCAGTCTCAATAATTTTCCTTAATCATCAACTATTTATTCTGACAGGCATAACCAGGATGATCAGTTTATCATCATCCTCTTCCTTATGCGGCTTGAAAATAACTGCTGTTGTCGGGCTTTTCAGCTCAATACGTATCTCATTATCATCAAGATGTGCAAGAGCTGCTTCGATAAACCGTGAATTAAAACCTATCGTGATATCCTCTCCGCTGAAATTGCAGCTCATATCTTCCTGAGCAGCCTCACCTTCGTTGGTATTTTCAGCCATTATTTTCAGTTGTTGACCTTCAATCACCATCTTGATATCACCAATACTCGAAAAACGACCTACACGCCTGACCGAATCATAGATCACCGAACGGTCAATAATAAGATGTTTATCATGTTCAACCGGAATAACCGCATCGTAATTCGGATATGGCTCTACAATCAAGGCCGCATCAAGAACAATATTGCCACTGATAAAACGCACAAATCTGCGATCGGCATCAATGCACATCGTAACAGTTTCGTTTTGAACAAGTTTCTGAAGAATTGAAAGAACTCTTGCAGGTACAACAAATTTCTGTTTTTCAGCTATATCGGTCGAAGAACTCTTTCTGCATCTTACCAGACGATGCCCATCGGTTGAAACGGCAGTGATGACTGTTCCCTGAAGTTCAAACAACACCCCCATCATGGCAGGTCTCATACCATCAACGCTGCAGGCAAAAAGAGTTTTCTGAACAAGGTCAAGCAGCTCGGTTGTTGGAAGTTCAAGTGAAATATCGTAGCTCTTTTCATGTTTTTCAGGCTTACTCTCAAACTGGCAGGGAATTTTATATTTACCCTTGTCAGTAGTTATATGCACGGTACCGTGATCACTGATTTCCTGTCGTTCAATAACGAAGGAAACAGAGGTATCATACATACTCCTGAGAAAATCCTGCAATGTTCTGGCTTTGATGCCAATATTTCCTTTGTCAGCAGTTTCAACATCACTCTTGGCTGTAATGGAAAGTTCTCCATCGGTAGCATAGAGGGTAAGTGATCCTGATTCAAGAGATAAATGAACATTTTCAAAACGTGCATCAATGGCTTTTGTCGGGATTGCCTGCGCAACTTTACTGACGGCATCCTGCAGTTGACGGATTGAGGAGGTAAATTTCATCTGCTCCAACTTTAACTATTTAATATTTATAAAAAATTGTTGTTGTTGTTGACGGTGTTGATATCGGGATAACTGTTGTTGAAGGATTTGTATTTTACTTAAACTAAACACTTTATAAAATTTTCACAACCCGTTTTCTATGTTTACAACTTGTAGATCAAGTCTTTGAGGGAATGTGTATGGTTTGTTGATGATTATTCATTTATCGAAGTCGTGTTGATAACACGAGGGTTATCAAGAAACAACAAACATCCGGTCAACATCTTGTACACATCCCGCAATTACATGGAGCTGATCTCGATCCTTTTTTTAATCTCCTCAATTTTTTTTCTCTCCTCCGATACGGTTTCTACTCGTTTAGCAATAGTATTAACAGCATGAATAACCGTGGAGTGATCTCTTCCTCCAAAATGAAGGCCGATGGTTTTCAGTGAAGATTCTGTAAGATGCTTTGCAAGATACATAGCTATCTGACGTCCAACGGCGATTTCCTTTTTTTTGGATTTCCCTTTCAAATCATTGGCGGTGATAGAAAAATAGGAACAGACAGATTTTTCAATAGTATCAAGTGTCAGTCGTTTCGCTGTATGGCGGATAATATCTTTAAGGGTTGTTTTTGTAAACTGAAGATCTATTTCCCTGTTATCAAGAGATTGAGCAGCAAGAAGTTTAACAATACACCCTTCGAGTTCACGCACGTTCTCAGTGACATTTGTCGCTATAAATTCAATTACAGCTTCATCAAGATTGACGCCACTTTGATGTAACTTGCTGAGAATAATAGCCTTACGGGTTTCGTAGTCAGGCGGTTGAATATCGGCTGAAAGCCCCCAGTTGAAGCGCGATATCAATCGGTCTTCAATTCCCTTGATATCTTTGATGGGTCTGTCGGCCGAAAGTATAATCTGCTTGTTTGACTGGTGCAGGGTGTTGAAAATATGAAAAATTTCTTCCTGCGTTTTTTCCTTGCCTGAAAAGAACTGGATATCGTCAATAATGAGGACGTCGATAGAGCGGTAGAATGAGGAGAATTCCTGAATTTTACCGTTCTGGATAGCATTGACGAAATCGATGGCAAATTTTTCACTTGAGACATAAAGCACTCTTTCCGAAAGCTGGTTTTCACGGACACTGTTTCCGATAGCCTGCATCATGTGGGTTTTGCCAAGCCCTACGCCGCCATAAATCACAAGAGGATTAAATGCATTCTGGCCCGGACTTTGCGCAACGGATTTTGATGCAGCAAATGCCAGTGAGTTACAGTCCCCCCTGATGAGGGTATCAAAGGTATACTTGGTGTTGAGATGGGTTTCAAAACGCGCAAGGTTGCGATCAAATTCTTCGGTATTTTTTGAGCGTGCCGCAGCCGCATTGCTTGATGCAATGAAATCGGCATTCATGGTATTTTGGTGTGGCAGCTCTATCGTTACCGGCTGCCCCTGCGATTTATCCATTACTATTGAATACATCAGCCTTGCTTCGGAGCCGATCACATCTTTAAGTGCCTGCTTTAAAAACGAAGAGTAGTTTTCTTCGATCCATTCGTAAAAAAACTGGCTTGGAACCTCAATAGTAAGTTCGCTGCCGGAAACGCTGAGAGGCCGAATTGGAGAAAACCACGTTTTAAAAGCAAGAGGGTTTATTTTTTCTTTGATAGCCGTGAGACATGCATTCCAGACCTGCTGTTCTGTTGAGCCACCTTTCAGTGTGTTGGTTTGCGGAAATTCCGGAAACACTTTTGATGTAATTTCAAGCATAAAAGAAAGGAGTTTGAGCGGTAAGGGTCGGGTTTCTCAGAGCTGTCAACATTTACTGTTTACAAGTTAGTGTTTTAAGTGGATAAAAAACAATTTCGTTTACGAAAATCCTTTCATATGGGGGAGTATGCTTTGCGAGAGTTTTCAACACGATAAAGTATTGTTATTCTTATAATTATGACGCGTTTGGTAAAAAGTTGTCAACATGTGTTGATTCTTTTGATAGTAGCCTTTGCGGTGCAGCGAGGGGGGCGAATTTTTTTTATCCACAAGTTGTCAACATTGTTGATAGCTTGTGTTATAAGGGAATATTTTTTACAACATGAGGCGCTTTTATTTGTTGAAAATAGCCTCATCTTGAGCGGGTAATGTCTTTGATGTGATGGATGAATTTGTTAATGAGCGTTCATTATGCTAAATTACGCGCCCTGTATTATGAATTATTATTAATGAGTTTGGAGCTATAAGCGATGAAAAGAACCTTTCAGCCTCGGAATAGAAAAAGAAGAAACAAGCATGGTTTCAGACAGAGAATGGCAACCAAGAACGGCCGTAAGGTTCTCTCTGCAAGAAGAGCCAAGGGTCGTCACTCTCTTTCCGTAAGCAGTGCCATGGGTACAGCCGGACAGTAAGTGACCGCAGTGTCGGCCTTCCAGGTTGACTCATGAAATAAATTGCTCCTTCACCTTTTGAATACGTTACATACCCATTCTCTGCGAAAGCATGAGATCCTGAGGAAAAAACTACTGATTTCGCTCCTGTTCAGGAAAGGAAAAAGTGTGAAAGGCGATTTTTTAAAAATGGTATATGCCTCTCTTGATCCTGAAAACAATTGTGTTACGGGGTTGCCAGCCATTCTATTTGCTGTGAGCAAAAAAACAGTTCCTTCTTCTGTTCAGCGAAACAGGGTGAAAAGAATGATGAGAGAAGCCTATCGGCTTGAAAAATCAAGTGAAGAGCGTAAAGTGGAGTTTTCGCACGAAGGCGGCGCCCCCGGGCAGCTTTGTATTGCTTTTCTTTACACGGGCAGAAAAAAAACTTTTCCAAATCTTGACGCATTCAGAGAGGAAATCAGCAAGTTGATGCATAATATGATCCTTTCATGAAAGGTTGCGGCAGAGTTGACATTGATGTATGCTGACGAAGAACATGACGAGAGATGTTTTTTTACTGGATAAAGCATGAGAGAGCATGAGTAGCTGGAAGAGTTTTAATCAGGTGCCGATTGTGGTGATAAAATTTTATCAGGCGTTTCTTTCGCCTTTGCTTGGCCCGTCCTGCAGATATTTTCCTACCTGTTCAAGTTATGCTCTTGAAGCGTTTCAGCAGCATAACTTTTTTTATGCATCATGGTTGACGGTGTGGCGCATTCTGCGATGTAATCCCTTTTCAAAGGGAGGGTTTGACCCTGTGCCCGTAAATAAAAAACGATTTTCATAGTTAAATAAAAGTGAGTGGTAATGGATAGAAATTCAATAACCGGTCTTGCGCTTATTGGTTTGATCATGATTGTCTGGCTTCAGTTTATGTCGCCCGACAAAAAGCAGGTAAAGCCTGTAACTGCGGTGAAAACCGAGAAGGTTGAGAATCAGGCGCAGGTCGTTCAGGCAGTTCAGGCTCCCAGCACCGAAAATTTTGGAGCTTTTGCGTCGGCTGCCGGCGGAAAGGAGCAATTGCTGAAGGTCGAAAATGACCTCTTTCGTGCGACACTTTCAACAAAAGGCGCTACGCTGAAGTCTCTGATGCTGAAAAAGCATCTCGATAGCAATCACAAGGCGTTCAACCTTATCACCAACGAAAAAAATGGAGCACTGTCGCTTCTGTTTTTAACCAGGGAAGGTAAAAAAATAGATACGAGAGACCTTTATTTCAGCAGTGTAACACTTGATACTCTTCGAACAATCAGCGGAAAGGAGAGCTATGCGGTACGCTATCACCTTGACGTTGCTCCTCAGCAGGCTGTTGATATTACCTATCTTTTTGGCGGAAACAGTTATAAGGTGGACTATGACGTCAAGCTGACCGGATTTGGAAATGCTCTTGCCGGCAATGAATACCAGCTGCAGTGGGATGGCGGTCTTGCCTACTCCGAAAAAAACCGTAAGGATGAGGCTCAGAGTGCCATTGCCAGTGCATTTCTTGGCGGAAGTCTGGTGAAGATTGCCGCAAGCAAGGAGAATCAGGCCTATCGTGAAGAACAGTCAGGTGAGGCTAAATGGGTTGCTGTCCGCAACAAGTACTTTGTTGCAGCACTTATTCCTCAGGGGCGCACTGAAGGGATTTTTCTTGATGGAAAGAAAAAGGCAGATGATTTTGAGGATTATGTCGTTGCCCTGAAGATGGGCGTTCCATCGACCGGCAGTGTTGTCGATAACAAGTTCAGTCTCTATCTCGGACCGCTGGATTATAATACAGTCAAGGCGCAGAAAGCGGATCTTGAAAAGATCATGGACTTTGGGTGGGACTGGCTGACCAGGCCGTTTGCCGAGTTTATCATTTTGCCTGTTTTCAGCTGGCTGAATACGTTTATCAGTAATTACGGCCTTATCATTATCATTTTTGCGCTTCTGATAAAGCTGGTAACCTATCCTCTTTCAATTGCCTCAACAAAGTCAATGAAAAAAATGTCGGCCCTTCAGCCGGCGCTCAAGGAGCTTCAGGAGAAGTACAAGGACAATCCCGCAAAACTGCAGGGTGAACTGGGCAGAATTTACAAGGAAGCCGGCGTGAATCCCCTTGGCGGCTGTTTGCCCGTACTCTTGCAGATGCCTCTGCTCTATGCCATGTTTTATGTTTTCCGTTCGTCGATTCAGCTTCGTCAACATGGCCTGCTTTGGGTAAAGGATCTGTCGATTCCTGATTCAATTCTTGATTTTGGCTTCAGCATTCCCATGTATGGTGATCATATTGCAGTGTTTCCTATTCTGATGGCAGTGACCGTATTTGTGCAGCAGAAAATTACACCTACGACACAGACCAATGATCAGATGAAGGCAATGATCTACATTTTTCCAGCCATGATGCTGCTGTTTTTTAATAACATGCCGGCTGGTCTTGGTCTCTACTATCTGATGTTTAACGTTTTCAGCGTTGCCCAGCAGTTTTACATCAATAAAACCACAACCGCTGACGACCTGCCGAAAGTGAACCTCGGGACTTCTTCTTCGAGCTCATCCTCGAAACAGAAAAAAGGGGGAGCTAAAAAGTAAAACAGAATTATGGCGCTGATTGAGCAGGCTGATGTATGGCTGTTCCAGCTGCTGAACCTTCACCTGGTTCATCCGGCAGCCGATGATCTCATGGTCTTTCTGACCAGTGAGAGGCTGTCGGGACATATTTTTTTACTTGCAGTTCTCTTTGTGGCTGTCAGAAGGGGAAAAGAGGGTTTTGCCATTATTTTTTTCATACTTCTTGCCGTCGGTCTCTCTGACTTTACAGCATCCGGCATTTTAAAACCTCTTGTTCAGCGTATCCGGCCATGCTTTGCTCTTGAGCATGTGAGGCTTCTTATCGACCAGCCGGGAAGTTATTCGTTTGCTTCATCTCACGCGGCCAATTCCGCTGCCGTAGCCTCCATAACCTGGATATTCTTTCACCGGGGCGTGCTAGTTGAAAAGCTTTTTTCCATCACCATGATTTTCTACGCCCTCGCCGTTGCGTTGTCGCGGGTCTATGTAGGCGTTCACTACCCCGGAGACGTCCTTGCAGGCCAGTTGATCGGAGTGTTCAGCGCCACAGTCGTGTATCTGGCGGTTACGTGGTTATGGAAGAACGTTATTCAGCCTCGTTTCATGCGTCAGGAGAGCTGCAGCAATGGCTGACGCTTACTGGGGAATTGACCTTGGCGGCACCAAAATAGAGGCGGTGGTGATTGACCGCTCCATAAAGCCACTGATACGGCGCCGGATCGCTACAGAGGCATCCGGAGGCTACCGGCATATCCTCGAGCGTATCAGCCATCTCGTTGAAATGATCTCTCAGGAATCAGGCATTGCTCCGCCGGAAGTTATCGGCATCGGCACCCCCGGCCGGTATGACACAGCCCATGGGATCATGAAAAACTCCAATACGGTATGCCTGAATGGCTGTGACTTGAAGGGTGATCTTGAAAAGTTACTGAAGAGAAGCGTTGTCATAGAAAACGATGCCAACTGTTTTGCACTCGCCGAATCTCAGCTCGGTGCTGCCGCATCACTCATGCGCGAACCGTCAAAGACGGCTTTCGGCATAATTCTCGGTACCGGTGTAGGCGGTGGGATAGTTTGCCACGGGAGTGTGCAGCACGGTGCCCACGGTATTGCCGGCGAATGGGGGCATAATGAGCTTATTCCGGACGGTGAGCCCTGCTATTGCGGCAGACGGGGCTGTGTGGAGACGGTTATTTCCGGACCGGCGCTTGAGCGGTTTTATCAGAAACTCAGCGGGCACTTTCTTCCCCTGGAGCAAATATCAGCAAATACCGGCACTGATGCTGCGGCAGCTGAAACGATTGAGCGCCTGCTGTTTTACTTCGGCAAAGCGCTGGCACAGGTGCTCAATATTCTTGACCCTGATGTCTGCATTCTTGGTGGCGGCGTCGGGCAGGTTGAACAGCTTTATTCAAAAGAAGCTGTACGGGCAATTGAAATGCATCTGTTTGACAGCGAACTGAGAATTCCGCTATTGCGGCCACTCCTTGGAGACAGTGCCGGTGTTTTTGGAGCCGCGTTGCTGACTATAGGGAGGAGGGAAGAATAGTACCTATAGGTCGCATGGGACTTATAGGACTTATAAAAGACGGGGTCTGCGGATAGGTCAGGGAAAATGACCGACAAGCTTGAGGAGATTCAGTGATGAGCAGGAAGAATAGAGCAATAAAAAATGATATTGATGAATCAAGAGAGTCTGATTCCGATTAGTCTTGATGCGCTCACAGCCAGGATATACACTATCCGGAACCAGCAGGTCATGCTTGATAAGGATATTGCAGCTCTTTATGGGGTTATACCTATTCGGATGAGAGAGCAGGTGCAGCGTAATATTGAGCGTTTTCCTGAAGATTTCATGTTTCAGCTTACTGATTCCGAGGTGAGTTATATGGTATCGCAAAATGCGATACCTTCCCGAAAGCATCTGGGAGGCAGTATGCCATATGTTTTTACTGAACAGGGAGTGGCCAGTCTTTCGGGCGTACTTAAAAGCACCAAAGCGGCTGACGTACATGTTAAAATCATGAGGGCATTTGTAGAAATGCGGCGTTTTATTCAGAACAATGCTCAGATATTTGCTAGATTGGATTCTGTCGAACGCCGTCAGATTGCCTTTCAATCAGAAGCAGAAAGTAATTTTGAAAAGGTTTTTCAGGCTCTGGAATCTGCCGAACCGTCTAAACAGGGAATTTTTTATGACGGACAGGTCTACGATGCGCATGTTTTCGTATCCGATCTGATCCGCAGTGCCAGAAAAAGCTTGATTCTAATTGATAACTATGTTGATGATTCGGTGCTGACGTTGCTTGGCAAAAGGGCTGAGGGCGTAACAACTATTATTTACACAAAATATATCTCAAGAGAGCTAGCTCTGGATTTGAAGAAATTCAATCAGCAGTATCCCGCAATTTTAATTGAAATCTTCAAGGAGGCTCACGACCGTTTTCTCATAATCGATGGAACCTACATTTATCACATCGGTGCATCTCTTAAAGATCTTGGGAAAAAATGGTTCGCCTTTTCACGGCTTGAGACAGGTGCGGTGGAGATGTTGAATAAACTTGGAGGGGTAGGCAATCATTAGTGATAACTAGGCAGTTAAAAATGAATTAGCGAAGGTTAATGCTCTCAGGCGAAGTTTCGCATCAGAAACATAGAAATGTGCTCTCGTTAAAATGATTGAGGCAGAACAGGTAATTCCGTTCGGTGAAAAGCGCGGGTGTCGCTATTTACCAGTTCGGTAAAAAGATATCTGACAGTTTTTGATGCAATGTTCAATAACTGTTCAATATTTTTGCTTATTCCTTTTCCAATTTTTCTACGGGTAGTCGCTCAGTTCATCATGCCATTTCTTTATACAAAGAGAGATATGTATTCCATATCATCTTTGATGACGGTGCAGGAGGAGATGTTGATTTTTCCGAATATCCTTCCAAAGGACCAATCTTTGAGCCGTTAAAGGATAAAAGCTTTTTTTGCAGGCATCTATAGACGGGGGAACAATTTTCTGGCTGAATGGTGCTGACTTGGCACCGGAAACACTTTATAAGAAAATCCGGCACTGAACGGAAACCTCACTGTATTCCTTAACCTGATGTCTGCATACCTGGAGGTGGCGTCAGGCAGACAGAATAGCTTGATTCAAAAGAAGCGGTGCGGGTCATAGAACCGCATTTGTTTAACAGTTAACACCAGTCTCTTACACTGCTCTCTTGCCCGAGACAGTGCCGTTTTTTTCAGTACTGCATTGCTGACCTATAGGGTATAGTTGAATTGTAGTTATTGGGGGTACTTCTAACCATGCATATACAGTCCGATGCACTGCATGTTGACCCTATTTTGGAACAGAGTGCTGTTTTTGAGATAGCTATTCCACCTTATATAGGGTTATCCGTCAAACAGTAAGCTGAAAATTATAAAACAGTTTCCCTCGATGATATCTTATTTACAGAGTATCAATATATTCCCCTTGAAGTACTGATATTAAAAATCATCGTAACGTAACTCATAAAAAGTGACGTTAATTTTAACAAATCTCAACAACAATGAGTGTAAAGATATCCGAAGTCCTCGCTGATTTTATAAAACAAGCCCATACAACTAATTTAAAGCATACAGGTTACCCAAAGACATATGATAAATTTCATATAAAAGTTGGCTTTGGGCAAGGAGGTGTGGCTAAAATCCCATGGATTGCAATTCTAGAGGATAAACAAGCTGTATCAAAAGGTATATATCCTGTCTATTTATATTATAAAGATCAAAATAAAATCTTGTTATGTTTCGGGGTTAGTGAAACTAGTTTGTCAGATTTGCAATGGGGAAATGAGGTGGTGAAGAATTTCCCATTAGTATCTTCAGTGATTGTACATCCTAAAAGATATGGCTCAAGTTATGTTTTTAAAGAATATAATATTGATGATAAACTAAATATAGTACACCATAAACCTTCTGATTTAGAAAATGATTTTAATGCGATGTTGGATTATTATCGAAATTCATTGATTACCAATGATTATTATCTTACTAATCAGATTGACGAAAATCCCATGATTCAAGCTTTTACTCAGGCATTAAAAAATGCTGGTCTTAAAATTAGTGAAAGTTTGACGACTCGTTTTATCGCGGCGTTATACACTAAACCATTTGGCATTTCGCGGAAGTTAATGGAAACTAAACTTCATTTTACTTCACCGGTTAGATGTGCATTTCCAGCTTTCCACAGTAAAAAAGGATTTTTATCCGGTAGCTTTCGAAGCTCCTAAACCCTCTCGA
>Ga0208507_1000057_pt1 | contig 94233 bp, 80 predicted proteins | sample CryBogCBH12Aug01_FD_184626 | JGI IMG/M metagenome (GOLD analysis project Ga0208507, IMG submission 184626) | Freshwater microbial communities from Crystal Bog, Wisconsin, USA - CBH12Aug09.1 (SPAdes) (version 2) | ecosystem: Environmental > Aquatic > Freshwater > Lake | place: Crystal Bog...
GCGCAGGGCGGTCTCCGCGAGGCGACTCAGGTGGGCCCAGTCCTCAGGGTGATAGAGGGGTTCCTGTTCGATGAAGGGGGGGGCTCCCTGGGCGGGATCCCGTTGGAAGATCCGGAACATCTCCTCGGACCAGGTCACGACCCCCGTGGCGATGTCCCACTCCCAGCTCCCGACATGGGCGATGGCTTCGGTCCGCGCGAGCATGGCCTCCCGGGTCCGCAGGGCGTCCTCGATGCGCCTCCGCGCGGTGACGTCGGTGGTCGTGAGGACTGCGGAATACCCGGGCACGTTCAGGGGCGCGGCGCTCACTTCGGCCCAGATGAGGCCGCCCTCCTCCCTCTGAACGCCGATCTCGCAGGCGCGGAAGGTCGCCTGTTCCTGGGCGGCGCGCACACTGGGGAACTCCTCCCGGGGGAGGGGCGAGCCATCCGGCCGCAGGTATTTCCGATGCAGGTAGGTCCCCTGCCGCAGAGCCTCGGGATCGATCTGCAGGATCCTCGGGAGGGCCGGGTTGAACTCCTTCAGGCGGTGCTGGTCATCCAGCATGGACAGGCCGATGGGCAGGATATCGAAGAGGCTCCGCCACTTCGCCTCGCTCGCCCCGAGCTCAGCCTCCGCCCGTTTGCGCTCGGTGATGTCCTCCTTGACCCCCACGTAGCCGGCCAGGGTCCCCTGTGCATCCTTGACGGGAGCGATCCATGCCTCCTCCCAGAACAGCTCTCCATCCTTCTTCCGGTTCTGGAACTCCCCATGCCAGGTCCGGCCCGACCTGAGGGTGTCCCAGAGCTTCCGGTAGACCTCGGGCGAGGAGTGGCCGGACTTGAAGATGCTCATGGTCTGCCCCGCCACTTCCGTGAGGGTATAGCCGGTCATCTCCGTGAACTTGGGGTTGACGTACTCGATGGCTCCCGTGGTGTCGGTGATGACGACGGAGGTCGGGCTCTGCTCCACAGCGGTCGAGAGCTTGCGCAGGGTGTCCTGCGTCTTCAGGCTGGCGGTGAGGTCGTTGAGAACCAGACGGTATTCCAGCCCGTTCTGGGCATCCTCGGCTGCCGATGCCTGCAGGAGCACACTGACCATGGTCCCGTCGCCGCGGACCAGGCGCGCTCCCCAGCTCTGCAGGCCACCCGTCTGCACCGCCTGCCGCAGGAGAAGGCGACAGGTCTCGGCCTCGCCGGGAGGCAGGAAGCGGGCGAAAGGCTGCTGCTGCAGCCGACCGCGATCAAGGCCCAACAGGGTGGCCGCGGCCTGGTTGGTCTCGAGGATCAGTCCCTGGCCGTTGAGGGTGCAATAACCTGTCGGAGCCCGGTCGAAGAGGTCGTAATAACGGGCCTGCGCCAGGCTCAGTTCCCGCTGCGCCCGCCGCAGCTCCTCATTCTGGAGCTCCAGTTCCACCTGGTAGACCTGCAGCTCGTGGAGGGCCCTCAGGTCGGCATCAGGCGAGCGGGGTTCCAGCGCCGGCGGTGTTGCGACGGTCTGGTCCTGCAAGAGAGCCTCGGCCTGATTGCGCAAGGCTGCTTGGCGGCGGGGGGGCTCGGCGGACTTGGCCATGATACTCCCATCGTCCTAAAGGCCGTCCTGGTCAAATTCCGTTCCCTGGCCGGACCTGGGCCGACCGGAAGGGAGGGCGCGGCCTGGTCAGCCCTGCTTGTCCGTGCGGACCACCAGCACGTCGCAGGGGGCGAGCCGCACCACGCGGGCGGCGGTGCTGCCGAAGAGCAGCCGCTCCAGGGTGGAGTGCCCCACCTGTGCCACCACCAGCAGGGTCTTCGGGTCCGCCTCGGCGATGAGCTCCTCGGCGGGGCCACCCCATTTCACGATGACCGTGGCGCCCGGGAAGCCCTTGAGCCAGCCCTCCAGCTGCTCCCGGGCATGGTCCTCCATGGTGTGGAGCCAGGCGGGGTCGGGCAGGGCGATCTGGGCCTCGGGCAGCATGGGCGCGGGGGGCTGCAGCACGTGCATCGCCACCAGGGGCACCCCGCAGGCGGCGGCCCATGATCCGGCCCGCTCCAGGGCCTGCTTCGAAGCGGCTGAGAAGTCCACTCCCACCAGGACGCGTGTGATCATGGCGACCCTCCTTCGGACAATCCCAAGATAAGTCCAGGCGCCACAGGCGCCTTGAAAAAATCACAGCCAGGGCTTGATATAGAAGTTGCAACACATATAATGATCCAAGGAGGGCCCATGATCACCTTGCGACCTGCCCACGAGCGCGGCCACTTCGATTTCGGCTGGCTGGACACCTGCCACACCTTCTCCTTCGGCGAGTACCACGATCCCGCGCAGATGCAGTTCCGCGCGCTGAGGGTGCTGAACGAGGACCGGGTCCAGCCTGGCCAGGGCTTCGGGACCCACGGCCACCGGGACATGGAGATCCTGACCTGGGTGCTCTCCGGGGCCCTGGAACACCGGGACAGCCTGGGCACCCACGGGGTCATCCGGCCCGGGGAGGCCCAGGTCATGAGCGCCGGCACCGGCATCCGCCACAGCGAGTTCAATGCCTCGGCCTCGGAGCTGGTGCACTTCCTCCAGATCTGGCTCCTGCCCGAGCGGCCGGGCCTGCCTCCCCGCTACGACCAGGTGGCCTTCCCGGAGGCGGACTTCCAGAACCGGCTGCGCCTCATCGCCAGTCCGGATGGGGCCGAGGGCTCCGTGAGGATCTTCCAGGATGTCCGGGTGCAGGTGGCCCGCCTGGAGGCCGGCCGCGAGGTCGAGGCGCCGCTGGCGCCCCCGCGCTTCGGGTTCCTCCAGGTCGCCCGGGGGCGGGTGCTGCTGAACGGACAGACGCTCCAGGCGGGCGACAGCGCCCGCATCGAAGCCGAGCCCCGCCTGACCCTGCACGCCGAGACCGCCTCGGAAGTCCTCCTCTTCGACCTGGCCTGAGGTGTCCATGACCGCCAAAGCCCTTGTCTCCCTTGTGCCCGGCCTGCCCACCCAGGACGGCAACCGCGTGCCCCTGACCCGCTTGGTGCCGGGCCGGGGCCAGCGCGGCGCCGAGGCCTTCCGCGCCATGGATCCGTTCCTGCTGATGGACCACTTCGGTCCCATGGTGCTGCCGCCGGGCACGGATGCCGGGTTCCCGCCCCACCCCCACCGGGGCTTCCAGACCCTGACCTACCTCATCCAGGGGGCCTTCCGCCACCGGGACAGCACCGGCGGCTCCGGCCTGCTGCGCCCCGGCGGCGCCCAGCTCATGAACGCCGGCGCCGGCATTGTGCACGAGGAAATGCCGGTGCCCGAGCACCTGGAGACCGGCGGCGCCATCGAGGGCGTCCAGCTCTGGATCAACCTGCCCCGGGCCGGGAAAGGCTCGGCGCCGGGCTATACGGACCTCCAGCCCGAGGCCATGCCCTGGCAGCCGGTGCCCGGCGGGCGCCTCCGGGTGCTGGCGGGCACCTGGGCCGGCGTGACCGGTCCCGCCCGGACCCCCGCCCGCGTGGCCTACGCCCACCTGGAGCTGGAGCCCGGGGCCCGCTTCGAGCACCCGCTGCCGCCGGGCTGGACCGCCGCGGTGGTGTCTCTGCACGGGTCGGTGCGGGTGGGGGACCAGACCGTCCCGGCGGACACCGTGGCCCTCCTGGGCGAGGGCGACAGCCTGCTGCTCAAGGCGGAGACGGCAGCCAGCCTCATGCTGCTGGCCGGGGAGCCCCTCCGGGAGCCCATCGCCCACTACGGCCCCTTCGTCATGAACACGCGGGAGGAGATCGAGCAGGCCATCGCGGACTACCAGCAGGGCCGCATGGGGTTTCTCGACTGAACTTCAGTCCAGGCCCCGGGGGCCGAAGAAGTGGACATACCCCCGGAAGGTCCGATGTCCCAGCCAATCTCCCATCGAGATCAAGCACCCACGGGGGGGGCAGGGAGCCCGGCGCTCATGCAGGACCTGGCGGGCCTGGAGAAAGTCATCAACCGCTCCGCCGCCGGGGCGGCCCGGACCTCCGTTCGGGTCCAGACTCTGGCCCGGGAGGTCGACCAGATCCTGGACAGCACCCGGAGCATCCAGACGACGCTGCAGGGCCTGGACGGGAACATCTCCCAGGCCTCCGCGGCCGCGGAGGAGAGCGCCGACGCGACCCAGCGCATGGCGGCCCTCACCCGGCAGGGGCGCCAGGAGACCGACCAGGCCGTGACCGCCGTGCGGCAGCTGGAGCAGCAGACGGGCATCACCGCCGAGCGGCTGGAGTCCCTCATGGGGCATGTCCTCCAGGTCGATGAGGTCTCCCGGGTGATCGAGGAGATCGCGGACCGGACGGGCCTGCTCAGCCTCAACGCCGCCATCGAGGCCGCCCATGCGGGCGCCGCGGGGCGGGGCTTCGCCGTGGTGGCGGACGAGGTGCGCAAGCTGGCGGACCGGACCTCCCGGCAGACCCAGGAGATCGGGGCCCTGCTGGCCGCCATCCGGAAGGAGCTGGATCCCGCCCGGGAAGCCATGGCCCAGAGCCTGGCCCTGGCCTCCGAGACCCGCTCCCGGGTGGAAGCGGTCGAGCAGCGCTTCTCCGGCATCGCGGGGCTGGCCGACACCGCCGCCGGGCACGTGGCGAGCATCGCGGACTCCGCCGCCCACCAGCAGGAGGCCTCCCACACCCTGGTCCAGGCCTCGGGGCAGCTGCTGGAGTCCACGGGCACCCTGAGGACCGAAGCGGAGGCCGTGGCCCAGGATGCCTTCCGGCTGAGCTCGTTCACCGAGGTGGGCCACCGGCACTTGGCGGCCTACGACACCGGCACCCTCTTCCACCGCGCGCTCCACCTGGCCCGGGACCTGGGCGGCAGCGCAGCCGCGGTGCTGGAGGCGCCCGTGAAGGACGGTCGCTTGCGGCCCGAGGAGCTCCTGGCCCTGGACTACACGGAGCTCCAGGGCCCGGCCATCCGGACCCTGTCCAGCTTCTTCAGCGTGCTGCGGGTGCCGCCGGAGGGGTTCTCGCCGCCGAAGTACCGGACGGCCTACGACGCCCTGGTGGAGCGGCCGCTGCAGCAGGTCTTCGACCGGATCCTGGAGCAGGAACCCCGCCTCACCTTCGCCCTGGTCCTGGATCTCAACAGCTATGCACCCTCGCACAACGCCCGGTTCACCCAGGACTGGACGGGCCAGCCAGACAAGGACCTCGGGGGCAACCGGGTGAAGCGCTTCTTCACCGACAACCGCGTGCTGGTGCGGGGGGCCCGCTACGGCCTCGGGGAGGCCGCCGAGGGGCTGCCGGACCGGATCGGCCGCGCCGCCTTCCAGCGGGTGGCCGAGCTGGGGGAGGCTGCGGCCCAGCGGGAAGACTTCCTGGTGCAGACCTATGCCCGGGACACGGGGGCCATCATCACGGTCCTGGCCGTCCCGCTGCACGTCTGCGGCCAGCGCTACGGTGTCAGCCTGCTGGGGTGGTCGAGCGAGGACTAGCCTCCAGCTTGCGGGTCAGGGTGCAGCGCCCCTGGGCCAGCCTGCCCAGGGCCCGGGCCGTGGCTTCGCGGCTGCAGGCGAGCTGGGTGCTCCAGGCCTCCAGGGGGAGCTCGCCGCCCTCGGGATGGGCTGTCAGCCAGGCTTCCCAGAGGGCCGCCAGAGCCGTGGCGTCAGGCTCCTGCCGGTCCCGCCAGGACCGTTCCTGGGGCCGCCGGGGCTGGTAGAAGGCGGTGCCCTGGAACTTCTCTGGCAGGAAGGGCTGGGGGCGGTCGTAGTCATCGTGGGAGTAGTGGTAGCCCGAGCCGCGGCCGGCCTTGCGGGCCGTGGCGGTGTGGGCGTCCCGGAGGGCGTCGGGGATGGGCGCGTCCTCCGCCGCCAGGGCCGCGTCGATGGCCAGGACCGTGGCGTTGCTCTTGGGCGCGTTGGCCACGTAGAGCACGGCCTGGGCCAGGGGGATGCGGGCCTCGGGCCAGCCGATCTGCTCCACGGCCCGGCTGGCCGCCTCGCAGAGCAGGAAGGCCTGGGGGTCCGCGTTGCCCACATCCTCGGCGGCGCAGACCAGGAGCCGTCGCGCGATGAAGCGGGGGTCCTCGCCGCCCCGGATCATGCGGCTCAGATAGTAGAGGGCTGCATCGGCGTCGGAGCCCCGCAGGCTCTTCTGGAACGCGCTGGCCAGGTCATAGTGGCCGTCGGCGCGGTCGAACATCATGCGCCCGCCCAGCGCCCCCTGCAGGGACTCCAGGTCCGGGTCCGGCATCTCCAGCCAGGTCTCGAGCCCCGAGAGCGCCGACCGCAGGTCCCCCCCGGCCCAGTGGGAGAGCCACTCGAAGACCTCGGGGGGCTCCGGCTGGCCGGGGCGCTCCCGGCCCCAGGCCCGGGCCAGCACCTGCCGGATGTGGCCGGGCTCCAGGGCCTTGAGGGCGATGAGCTGGCAGCGGCTGCGCAGCGCGGGGTTCAGGTAGAAGGCCGGGTTCTCGGTGGTGGCGCCGATGAGGATGGCCTCGCCGCGCTCCAGGTAGGGCAGCAGGATGTCCTGCTGGGAGCGGTTGAAGCGGTGGATCTCGTCCAGGAAGACTACCGGTGGCACGCCCCGGAACAGGGGCATGGCCTTGCTCTCCTGGAGGAACTTCTTCAGCTCCGCGGCGCTGCCGCCGGCGCCCGAGAACTCCATGAAGCCGTGGCCCGTGGCCTCGGCCAGGATGCGGGCCAGGGTGGTCTTGCCCGTGCCCGGCGGCCCCCACATCACCATGGAGGGCAGGCGGCCCCCGGCGGTAAGGCGGGTGAGGGCGCCCTTGGGGCCCAGCAGGTGGTCCTGGCCCACCACCTCGGCGAGGGTGGCGGGGCGGAGGCGCTCGGGCAGGGGGATGTGGGACATGGACACTCGGTCCTTAGCCTAGGGGACTGGCGCTGCAAAGGGAACGGCCCGCTGTGCTAGGCTCCCCGCATGAGCCAGCGACCTGCCTATGAACGGGACCCCTTCCTCGCCTCCCTGGAGACCTGCGTCCTCCGCGCGGATGTCGAGCAGGGGCGGCCCTTCGTGGTGCTGGAGGACACCGTCTTCTATCCCGAGGGGGGCGGCCAGCCCTGCGACCTCGGCACGGTGAACGGGCGGCCGGTGCGGGACGTCCAGAAGCGGGACGGGGAGGTCTGGCACTACCTCGAGGGGGCGGTGCCGGTCGGGCCGGCCTCGCTGGTCCTGGACTGGGCCCGGCGCTTCGACCACATGCAGCAGCACACGGGCCAGCACCTGCTCACGGCCGTGGCCCAGGACCGGTTCCAGTGGGCCACCACGGCCTTCCACCTGGGCGAGGCGGTCTGCGACATCGAGCTGGCCACTCCGGGCCTCTCTCCGGCGGCCCTGGAGCACCTAGAGGAGGCCGTGGCCGCCGAGGTGCGGGCGCACCGCGAGGTGGCCGACCGCTGGGTGACTTCGGAGGGCTACGCCCAGGAGCAGGTCCGCTCCCGGGGCCTGCCCGAGGGCCATGTCGGGGACATCCGCCTGGTGGAGATCGCCGGGGTGGACCTGAACACCTGCGGCGGCACCCACCTGCGCCACACCGGCGAGCTCGAGGCCCTGAAGCTGCTCGGCACGGAGAGCATCCGCGGCGGCACCCGGCTCTTTTTCGTGGCCGGGGGCCGGCTCCGCCGCCGCCTCGGCGCCCACGAGCAGCGCACCGCGGCCCTCCGGACCCTCCTGGGCGCCCCGGATGAGGAGCTGGTGGCCACCCTCCAGGCGCGACTGGACCAGACGCTGGCCCTGGAGAAGCGCCTGCGCCGCGCGGAAGAGGAGCTGGCGGAGGCCCTGGCCGCGACCCTGGCGGCGGGCTCCGGGGTGCTGGTGGAGGCGCACCTGGAGGCCAAGGACATGGGCTTTCTGCAGAGGCTGGCCCGCGGGATCCTGGCCCTGGCGCCTGCCAAGGCCGTGTTCCTCACCACCGAGGCCGCGGGGCAGGGCCTCTTCCTGCTTAGCGCCGGGGAGGCCGCGACCCTGGACGTGCCGGCCGCGGGCCGGGCCGTGGCGGAGGCCCTCGGCGCCAAGGGCGGCGGCTCCGGTCGCACCTTCCAGGGGAAGGCCCCCGGTCTCGCCGCCCGGGCCGAGGCCCTGGGCCGGCTGCGCAGCCAGTGGGCATCCTGACCCACTGCGGGACGCTGCCTCAGCTGCGGCTCGCGGCCTCGGGCAGATAGAGGTTGAGGGTGGCGCCCTGGCCCTCGGTCGACTCGGCGGTGATGGCGCCGCCGTGGGAGCGGAGGATGGTGTCGCAGAGGGCCAGGCCCAGGCCCATGCCCTTCTGGCTGCCGCGCTCCTTCGTGGAGAAGTAGGGCTCGAAGATCATGGGCAGGTTCCGGGCCGTGATGCCCATGCCCGTGTCCTGGAACTGGATGTGCAGGTAGTTGCCCGGGGGCAGGTGGTGCTCGGCCCGCTCCGTCAGGACGCAGGGCCCGGTCCGCACGCTCAGCCGGCCGCCGAAGGGCATCGCCTCGCTGGCGTTCACGGTGAGGCTGGTGAACACCTGGCGCAGCCCGTTGGCGTTGTAGTGGACGCTGGGCGCCAGGGGGGAGAGCTGGAAGTCCACCTGGGTTCCACTGCCCGCGCTGGCGGTGGTGACGGCCGCCTGGAGGAGCGCGTCCACGGTCCCCAGGTGGTCCTTGGGTTCCGCGCCCGCGGCGAGGGTGTAGAGCCGCCGGGCCAGGATGCTGGCCTGTTCGGAGCTGCGGTCAGCGATCTCCAGGCTGCGGTGGGCCTCGCTGCCCGGCGGGAGCCGGAGCTTCGTGAGGGCGAAGGCGGAGAGGATGGCCTGCAGGAGGTTGTTGAAGTCGTGTGCGATGCCCGCCGTGAGGATCCGGAGGCTCTCCTGGTGCTTGAGGCGCAGGGCCTCGTTCTCCAGCCAGACCTTCTGCTTGAAGAGCTCCTCGCCCAGCAGCCGGTGGGCGCAGTCGAGCAGCGCGTGCTCGAGACGATCGACCAGGATCGGCTTCACGACGTACTTGTCGACGCCGATCTCGATCGCCTTCATCAGGTAGTCCGTCTGCTCGAAGGCGGTGGTGACGATGATCGGTACGGAGGGGGCCAGCTTCCGGATCTCCTCGGCCATGGTCAGCCCGTCCATCACGGGCATGAGCACGTCCGTCACCACGATCTGGATGGGCTCGGTCTGGAAGAGCTCCAGGCCCTGAGCCCCGTTCTGGGCGCTGATCAGGCGGCCGACCCGGCGCCGGAGGAACTGCTCGGTCTGGACGCGGCCGAGGGGGTCATCCTCGACGTAGAGCAGGGTGAGCGACTTCAGGAACTCGGCATCCTGCGCGTCTCGGTTCATGAAGCTCCCTCTGCCATCGGCACGCGGATGATGAACTCCGCCCCGGCTTCATTGTTGCGGACTTCCAGGCGGCCAGCCATGTTCCGCTCGATGATCTGCTTGGACATGTAGAGTCCGATGCCGGTACCCAGCTCCTTGGTGGAGAAGTAGGGCTCGAAGATCTTGTCCAGGATCTCCGGCGGGATCCCTCCCCCGTTGTCCCGGACACTGACACAGCCCAGGCCCTGGGTCTCGAAGGTAGTGACGAGGACCTGGCCCGGGCTGGCCCCGGACTGCTGGATGGCCTGCTGGGAGTTGCTCAGGAGGTTGAGGATGACCTGGGAGAACTCGTTGGGAAACCCGATGAGCTGGAGATCCTTGGGCAGCTGGAGCTGGAGCGCGATGTCGGCGTTGCGGAAGCCGGCGTCCACCAGGGCGACCGCCTGCTGGATCTGGGCCTGGACGGAGAAGGCGGTCTTCTCCTTCTCGGGTCTGAAGAAATTCCTGAAGTCGTTGATGGTCGAGGACATCTTCTGGACGAGGGCGTTGCCGTCCGCCACGGCCTTGTCCAGGAGCTCAGGATCGAGCTCACCGAACCGGTAGGCGTCCTTCAGGTTGGCCAGCACCAGCCCGAGCGAGTTCAGGGGCTGGCGCCACTGGTGGGCGATGTTGCCGATCATCTCGCCCATGGCGGCCTGACGGCCCTGGGTGATGAGCAGCTGGTCCTTGGTCCGGATCTCCTCCAGAGCCCGGTTGACGCGATCATCCAGGGACCGGTTCAGCTCCTCGAGGAGGGCCTGCCGGAGCTGGATCTCCTCCTCCAGGTGGATGCGCTCGGTGATGTCCTGGATGATGCTGAACAGCAGCTGGCGACCGAGGATCGTGGTGGGCGAGGAGTTCACCTCCACCGTGCGGATCTCTCCGCCCGCGAGGCGGTGGGGGAAGATGAAGGTCCGCTTCTGCAGCACCCGGGACCGCGCCATCTCCGCAGCGATCTCCGCGGGGGACAGGGTGTTGATCTCGTTGATGTTCATGGCCCGGAGGACATCCCGGCTGTAGCCGTAGAAGGCCGCCGCGGCCGGATTGGCGTCCTGGATCTGGCCGTCGAGGGGATCGACGAGCAGCATCACTGCGCTGTGGGACTCGAACATGGCCCGGAAGCGCTCCTCGTTGGCCCGCAGCGAGTCCTCCGCCTCCTTCTGGACCGTGGCGTCCGAGAGGATCCAGAGGGTGCCGCGGCCCAGGTCCGGAGGGTCGATGGCCTTGCCGTTGAGGTGGATCCAGATGGGGGACCCGTCGCGCCGAACCATCTGGTGCACGGTCTCGTAGTTCTCCCCCCGCGCCAGCACCGGATAGGCCTCCCGGGTCAGCAGCTCGTAGTCCTCCTCGGTGGGGAAGAACATCCGGGTGTGCTGCCCTTCCAGCTCCTCGAGGGGGTACTGGAACACCTTGCCCATCCAGCGGTTGATCCAGACCTGCTGACGGCCCACCACCAGCGAAATACCGACGTTGGCGTTCTCGAGGATGATCTCCTGCTCCCGCATGATGCGCTTGAGCTCGTCCTGGGCCCGCTTCTTCTCGGTGATGTCGTCCACCAGCCCCGAGTAGAACTTCAGGCGGCCCTCCGCGTCGTGGATGGGCCGCACTGCCAGCGCCACCCAGATCTCCCGTCCGTCCTGGCGGACCCAGCGGGTTTCCGTCCGGAGGGGCTCGTTCTTCGCGAGGAGCAGGGTCTGCCGGAGCAGCTGGTCCCGGGCCCGCAGCTGCGGGTGCGTGAAGGCGTCGTAGCGCAGGCCCTCCAGCTGTGCGGCGTCGCAGCCCACGAGCTGCTGGAAGGTCGGATTGGACCGCAGGATGACGCCCTCGGGGTCGGACCAGAAGATCCCCAGGGTGGCGTTCTCGAAGATCGCCCGGAGCTGCTCCTCACTGGCCTGGAGATCGGCCACCGCCTGCTTGCGCGCGGTGATGTCCCGGTTGCTGACCCGGTGGCCCTTGAACCGCCCCTGGGGATCGCGCACCGGGTGGCAGACGTGGGAGATCCAGCGCACCGAGCCGTCGGGGCGGATGATCCGGAAGTCCAGGGCCAGGTCCTCCATGCCGCTGGGGTAGTGCTGGTGCGCCTCCGCCAGGAGCTGGTCCTCGGGGTGGACGATCCGCAGGAGCAGACCCGGGTCCGCGATGAAGGCCTCGCGGGAGTGGCCCGTGAGAGCCTCGCAGGAGGGGCTCATGTAGAGGATGTCGTGGTCAGGGCCCTCCCAGTACTCCCAGTCGGTGGTGTAGTCGGCCACGGTCCGGAGCTTTTCCTGGGACTGGGCGATGGCCGCCTCGGCTTCCTTGCGGGCGGTGATGTCCTGGTGGGTGCCGGACAGCCGCAGAGGGCGGCCCTCCGGCGTCCACTCCACCACCCGACCGCGGTCCAGCACCCAGACCCACCGGCCCTCCCGATGCCGCATGCGGACTTCGCACTGATAGGTCTGGTCGACCCGGTCGAAACAGCGCTGGAGTTGGGCTCCGGAGCGGAGCAGGTCCTCCGGGTGCGCGAGGCGCTCCCAGGTCTGGATGCTGGCCGGGGTCAGCTCCGCCAGGGTGTAGCCGACGATCTCCGCCCAGCGCTCGTTGATGATGATGCTGCCCGAGGGCACATCCCACACCCAGGTCCCGGCATCGGTGCCCCAGATCACCTCCTGGAGCTCCCGGGAGAGCTCGGCCAGCCTGTCATGGCTCGCCTGGAGCTCGGCCTTCCGCTCGGTGGCCAGTAGGAGGGCCCGGCGCTCGGAGCGGGTCACCGCCAGGAAGAAGGCCCCCAGCAGCAGGCTGATCAGGCTGCCCGTGAGCAGCACCAGCCAGTGCCGCCCAGCCCCCTGGATGACGGCGCCCTCCTGCTTCTCGCGGACGCCGATGAGCCACTCGCGCCCCCCCAGGCTCAGGGTGCGGGTGGTGCCGCGGGGGCCGGAGGCGTCCTGGGAGGCGCTGGCGGATTCGAAAATCCGCCGGTCCAGGCCATTGGGCTCGGCATCGATCAGGTCCACTTCGGCGTAGGGCGCTTCGGTCCGGAGGATCCCCTCCATGAGCGGCTGCACGCTGAAGGCCAGGTAGGCCCACCCGAGGAAGCCCCCGCGGTGGGTCTCGGGCGCGTCGAGCCGCTCCTGGACGCGGTAGACCGGGGCGAAGAGCAGGACTGCGGACTCGCCCCGGGCGGCGGTCGGCGGTGTCTCCAGGCGCACCTTGCCGGAGGCGGCCACCTGGCCCGTGTCCCGGGCGCGGAGCATGGCCTCGCGCAGCAGGGGTTCCGAGAACAGGTCCTGCCCGATTGGGCGACCGGCCGGGGCCTCCCCTGGCTCCAGATAGACCACGGCGCTGCGGCCTGGCAGCGGGACCCAGGCGGCGAACCCGAGGCTCTGCACGCCCGGGTAGGTCCGGGGGAGGTCCGAGCGGCGGGCGAACTCCCGCCACTCCGACCGGGTGGGCAGGGGAGAGCGGCCCAGGAAGACCGCGCCGCCTTCGAGCTGGTGCTCCAGGCTGCGCAGACGCTGCTTCACCACCTGGAAGGCCGCTTCGCTGCGCACCTCCCGCTGCTGGCGTAGGCGGGAATCCTCCTCCTTCCAGGCCAGGAGCCAGGCGGAGAGGGTCAGGGCCAGGCCCAGCAGGATGCCGGCATGGGGTAGCCAGGTATGCAGCCGCTTCCCGCTCGTGGACTCCATGGCTCCTTACCTTTGGTCTTCAGATCTTACCGGCATTCCCACCTCGGCACCGTGGCCCTCGTGCCCCCCGGCAGCCCCACCCGCTGCCGGGAAGTGCGAGAATGGCACCACCATGGAAACAATCTACCTCGACCACAACGCCACGACCCCCCTGGACCCCGAGGCCTTCGAGGCCATGCGCCCGTGGTTCACGGAGCGCTTCGGCAATGCCAGCTCGGCCTATACCCTGGGCCACCTGGCGGACGGCGCCCTGGTGGCGGCCCGGGAGCAGGTGGCGGCTCTGGTGGGCTGTTCGCCCGCCGAGGCGGTCTTCACCTCCGGGGGCACGGAGAGCCTCAACCACGCGGTCCGGGGAGTCTGGGAGGCCTTCCCGGCGAAGCGCCACCTGGTGACCACGGCGGTGGAGCATCCCGCCCTGCGGGCCCTGGCCCTCTGGTGGCGAGCCCAGGGGGGCGAGGCAACCGACATCGGGGTCGACGGCGCCGGTCGCCTGGACCTGGCTGCCCTGGCGGCGGCGGTGCGCCCGGACACGGCCCTGGTGGCGGTCATCGCCGCCAACAACGAGACCGGGGTGCTCAGCCCCGTGGCCGAGGCGGGACAGCTCGCCCGCGCCTCGCAGGCCCTCTTCCTGGTGGATGCCACCCAGTGCATGGGCAAGGTCCCCGTGGACGCCGCCGCCTGGGGCGCGGACCTGCTGGCCCTGAGCGGCCACAAGTTCCACGGCCCCAAGGGCACGGGGCTGCTCATGATCCGCCGGGGCGTGCGCCTGAAGCCCCTCATGCTCGGGGGCTCCCAGGAACGGGGCCGCCGGGGCGGCACTGAGAACGTGCCCGGCCTGGTGGGGCTCGGCCGGGCCGCGGCGCTGGCCCAGGCCCGGCTGCCGGAGACGGCGCGGGTCCAGGCACTGCGGGACGGCTTCGAGGCCCGCCTCCTGGCGGCGATCCCCGAGCTCTGCATCCATGGCGCGGCCGCTCCGCGGCTGCCTAATACCAGCCTCGCGGGCTTCGCCGGACTCGAGGGTGAGGCGCTTCAGCTGCGGCTGGCGGAGCAGGGCATCTGCGTCAGCACCGGCAGCGCCTGCAGCACCGGGATGCGCGAGCCCAGCCACGTGCTGCGGGCCATGCGGATCCCCGCCGCCTACGCCCGGGGCACCGTGCGGTTCAGCCTGGGCCTGGGCACCACCGCCGGACAGATGGAGCGCGTCTCGGAGCTGCTGCCGGGGCTGGTGGCCGAGCTGCGGCGGCTCAGTCCCCGGCTGCCTTGAGCAGCTCCCGGGCGTAGTGCTCCAGGGCATAGGGCAGCCAGCGGTGGCCGGGCAGGTCGCGGCTCAGGTAGCCCATGTGGCCGCCGTGGTCCTCGAAGTGCAGGTGCACGCTGGGTGAGGGGTCGGCGCAGGCGGCGTCCCGCCAGGGGATGAAGGGATCGTCCTTGGCCATGAGCACCACGGTCGGCACCGTGATCTTGGCGAGGTGCTGCCGGGCCGAGCAGCGGGCGTAGTAGTCCTCCGCGTCGCGGAAGCCCGAAGCCTTCGTGGTGTAGGCGTCATCGAACTCCCGCAGGCTCATGAAGGGCCGGGTGGCGTAGGCCTCGGTGAGCAGGCCGTCCGCGTGCCGCTCGTGGATGGCCTGGCGGCAGCGTCGGATGAAGCGCAGCTCATAGAGACGGCTGAGACCGACGTGGATGGCGTCCGAGCAGGCGCCCAGGTCCACGGGGGGGTTCACGGCGATGGCCGCATCAGGCTGGGCCGCGGGCTGCGGCAGGCCCCCGCCCAGGTTCAGGAGCAGGGCATTGGCGGACAGGGAGTAGCCCACGGCCAGCTGGCGCAGGCCGGGGTGGCGCTCCCGGGCGGCGGCGAAGGCGGCCCCCAGGTCATCCCCGGCGCCGCTGTGGTAGGGCCGCCGGGCCAGGCCCCGGCCCTCGCCACAGCCCCGGTGGTTCACGGTCCAGACATGGTGGCCCAGGGCCCGGGCCAGGGTGACCGTGCGCCGCACGTAGTGGGCCTGATCGCTGCCCCCCAGGCCGTGGAACACCAGCACCAGCACGTCCGTCTCGCCCGGGAAGTGGCGACCCGCCAGCTGGTCCCCGTCCGGCAGGGCGAGGCGGAAGGGCTCCGAGGGATGGGCCGGGTGCTGCCCCGGCAGGTAGTTCCCCAGGATGGTCTGCAGGTGGCCGCCACTGGCCCACCACGGGGGGCGGCAGGGCAGGGGCGGCGGGCTCAGCTTGCGCATCCGCCCATTCTGCCCGGAGCCGCCTCAGTCGGCGCGCTTGAACACCTGCTTGAAGGTGAAGGGGTTATCCAGCTTGGGGTGGCTGAACGTGGTCTGCAGGGCCAGGGAGTCCCCGTCCTTCCGCATGGAGTAGACGTATCTCAGCGTGTAGCCGTCCCCGGTGAGGGTCTGCGTCAGGGTGGCCCCGCTCCGGACGAGGGTTGCCTTGAACACCTCGCCATCGCTGCGCTTCCACTCGCCTTCGGTGCCGTCGCCGGGGGTGTCGATGGGGCGCTCCCGCCCCTGGGTCACCGTGAAGCCGTCCCCCGCCAGGATGTCGAGCTTGCTGAAGCTGCGGCAGGCGGCCTGCAGCTTCTTCTTCCAGAAGAGCTTCATGGCGAAGTTCAGGTCCTTCAGGTGGGCGTCGATCTGCTCGTCCAGGTTGTCGCTCTGGGAGGCCCGCAGCGTCCACTCGCCGTCCCAGTCCACCTTGGCCTCTTTTACTGTCGCCACAGCCTTGGCGGAGGTCGTAGTTTTCTGGGCAGTGGCGTTGCCGGTCAACAGGCAGGGCAGCAGCAGCAGCAGGGCACGCATGGGAACTCCGGGGTGATGGATGGAGCCTACCCCCGGGCCGCCTGCCGGGGAAGCCGTTCCTGTGATCGGTGCAACAAAGGCCGCGATTGATGACCTTCCAGGAAAGATAGCCGGATCCGAGGTGTAAGCTGGGGCCTTCAGCCCATTGACAGGGCACTCAAACCAAGGAGTGTGGCAATGAAGAAGAAACAGGAAGCCCTCGATTACCATTCGCAGGGACGAAAAGGGAAGATCGAAGTCGTGGCGACGAAGCCCTGCTCCACCGCCCGCGATCTGTCCCTGGCCTACTCTCCTGGCGTCGCTGAGCCCTGCCTCGAGATCGAGAAGAATCCTGAGCTTGCCTACCAGTACACCGCCAAGGGCAACCTGGTGGCCGTGATCTCCAATGGCACCGCGGTGCTGGGCCTCGGCAACATCGGCGCCCTGGCCGGCAAGCCGGTCATGGAGGGCAAGGGCGTGCTCTTCAAGCGCTTCGCCGACATCGACGTGTTCGACATCGAGGTGGACGAGCTCGACATCGACCGATTCTGCCAGGTCGTCAAGGCCCTGGAGCCCACCTTCGGCGGCGTGAACCTCGAGGACATCAAGGCTCCCGAGTGCTTCGAGATCGAGACCCGGCTCAAGAAGGAAATGAACATCCCCGTCTTCCACGACGACCAGCACGGTACCGCCATCATCAGCACCGCCGCCCTCATGAACGCCTGCGAGATCGTCGGCAAGAAGATGGGGGACATGAAGGTCGTGTTCTCCGGCGCCGGCGCCTCCGCCATCGCCTGCGCGAACATGATGATCAACGCCGGCGTCAAGCTGGAGAACCTCTGGCTCTGCGACACCAAGGGCCTGGTCTACACCGGCCGCAAGGAAGGCAACAACAAGTACAAGGATCGGTTCGCCAAGCCCAGCGAGTGGCGCACCCTGGCCGACACCATCGTCGACGCGGACGTGTTCGTGGGCTGCTCCAGCAAGGGCGCCCTGACCCCCGAGATGCTGCTGAGCATGGCCAAGGATCCCATCGTGTTCGCCCTGGCGAACCCGGATCCCGAGATCGACTACCCCACCGCCATGGCCACCCGGACGGACATCATCCTGGCCACGGGCCGCAGCGACTATCCCAACCAGGTGAACAACGTCCTGGGCTTCCCCTTCATCTTCCGCGGCGCCCTGGATGTCCGCGCGAGTGAGATCAACGAGCCCATGAAGCTGGCCGCCGCCCAGGCGCTGGCCGCCCTGGCCCGCGAAGAGGTGCCGGACTCCGTCAGCCGCGCCTACTCCGGCCAGAAGTTCACCTTCGGCCGGGAATACATCATTCCCAAGCCCTTCGATCCCCGCGTGCTCCTGTGGGTGGCCCCGGCCGTCGCCAAGGCCGCCATGGAGTCCGGCGTCGCCAAGCAGCCCATCGCCGACATGAAGGCCTACATCGAGCGCCTCGAGGGGCTCCAGGGCCGCAGCAAGGACGTCATCCGCAGCGTGGTGAACCGCGCCAAGGAGAACCCCAAGCGCGTGGTCTTCCCCGAGGGCGACCACCCGCTGATCCTCCAGGCCGTCTCCCAGATGGTGGACGAGGGCATCTGCGTGCCGATCCTCCTCGGCAACCCCGACAAGATCCAGTCCGTCGCCGCGGAACACGGCATCGACCTGGCGGGCGTCGAAGTGCTGGACCCCACCACCGTGCCCTGGCGCGAGGAGGCCGAGGACGAGTACTACAAGATCCGCAACCGCCGCGGCGTCACCCGCTTCGAGGCCCGCCGCAAGGTGCGCGAGCGCATCTACTTCGGTGCCCTCATGTGCCGGCTGGGCAAGGCCGATGGCCTCATCGCGGGCCTGACCTCCTACTACCCCGACACCATCCGCCCCTGCCTCGAAGTGATCGGCACCCGCAAGGGCGTCAAGCGCGTCTGCGGTGTCTACACCATGGTGCTGAAGAACCGCGTGCTGTTCTTCTCCGATACCACCATGAACATCGAGCCCAACAGCGAGGAGCTGGCGGAGATCGCCCTGCTCACCGCCGACCTGGTGAAGGACACCTTCGGCATGGAGCCCAAGGTCGCCATGCTCTCCTTCTCCAGCTTCGGCAGCGTCGAGCATCCCCTGGTCCGCAAGGTCCAGAAGGCCACGGAGCTCGTCAAGGCCCAGCGCCCCGACCTCAAGTGCGACGGCGAGATGCAGGCCGACACCGCCCTCGGCGCCGACATCCTGGCCGAGAACTACCCCTGGGTGGACCTGCCGGGCGGCGCGAACGTGCTGATCTTCCCCGACCTCACCAGCGGCAACATCGGCTACAAGCTGGTGCAGCGGCTGGCGGGCGCCGAGGTCATCGGCCCCATCACCTGCGGCATGGCGGCTCCTGTCCACGTCCTGCAGCGCCACAGCGACCTGAACGACATCATCCACCTCACGGCCCTCACGGTCGTGGAGGCGCAGCAGAAGTAGCTTCAACCAGCTGTCAGCGACCAGCTGTCGGCCATCAGACAGAGACGAGCGGGGGCCTTCGGGCCCCTGCTTATTTCTCCAGCGCCTGGAGCCAGGCCTGGAGTTCGGGGTCGACGTCGGGGCTGAGCCGCAGGGCCTCCCGCAGGTCCACCAGGGCCGGACCGGGCTCGTTCCGCTGGAGGTGCACGAAGGCGCGCTCTTTGAGGGGCCGGGGATTGCCGGCATCCAGCAGGACCAGGTGCGTGCTGGTCCAGAGGGCCTCGTCCCAGCTCTCGGCCTGCATGAAGCGCTGGTGCAGGTTGCGGACCAGGCGGACCAGGACCAGGCGGTCCGGGGTCGGGCGCAGCATGCCTGGGTGGAAGGCCACCCGGCCCTGCGTGGCGCGCGTCACGAGCTGCTCGCCGCTCTCCTCGCCCACGGGGCGGCCCTGGTGGAAGGGGTCGAAGCAGAGGAGGCCGAAGTCCGTGCGCAGGGCGGCGACGAAGTGGCCCGGGAGGCCCACGCCCACGGCGTCGAAGCCCAGCCGCCGGGCCAGGTCCACCCAGAGGATGGAGAGGGCGATGGGCAGGCCCTTGCGCCGGGCGATGACCTCCGGCAGCAGCGCGTTCAGGGGGTCGTCGTAGGTCTCGCGGTCCCCCCGGAAGCCGAGCTCCGAGAAGAGCAGGTCGTTCAGGGCGTCGATGGCCTTGTGGGTGTTCCAGGGCAGGGGCATGCGCCCGGCCAGGGTGAAGGCCCACTCGTTCAGCTGCAGGTCGACGTGGGCCGGGTCCGGGTCGTCGAGGGCGGGTGCCACGGCGTGCACGGCCCCGGCGGCCAGATTCCGGCACTCGGGGTCCTCGCGGAGGTAGTCCAGCAGCGACATCAGGCGTTCCGGCGGATCACCGCCCGGGCCAGGAGCGCCACCACCAGGACGCCCAGCGCGCCATAGACCCAGCGCTGCCAGCTGGAGGTGGCGGCGTTCACCTTGCGGTTCTCATCGGCCTTCCGGATGTTCTCCTCGATGGAGATCTTCGACTGGAACTCCCGAGCGTCCTTCACGGCCTTCTGGGCGGAGTCCCGGGAAGCCTTCAGCTCCTTGGCGGCGGCATCCTGTTCTTCCTCGGCGCCCAGCACCGCCACCCGCCTGGGGGGGGCTGGGGTCTGGTAGCGGGCCGGCACCGCCGTGCTCTCGTCCTCCTGGCCGGCCGCCGGGGACTGGCTGTTCTCGATGGAGTCCGACAGGGACTGGATGTCTTCGCGGAGACCCTGCAGGACCTGGCCCTGCCGGTGCAGCTGGGCCCCCTGGAGCCAGAGCAGTGCTAGCTGGAGCACCAGCAGGGTCGGGATGGTCCAGCGGAGGGAGGAGCGTCGCATTCAGGCCTCTCTGCCTAGGATAAACAGAGTTCGGTCATCCGGGTTCCGGGTATCGAAGGCGGCCACTTCCTGGAACACGGCTTCGCAGGCGGCCCGGGGGCTGCCGGTGCCCCAGAGGCGGCGGAGCTGGGCGCTGAGGCGGTCCAGGCCATAGAGCTCCCCGTCCTGGTTCATGGCCTCGGAGAGGCCGTCGCTGTAGAGCACCAGCCAGCTCCGGGCAGAGAGCCTCCCCTCGGTCACCTGCCAGTCGCCGGGTCCCGCGGGCCGGAGGCCCAGGCCGCGCCCCTGGGGCGTGAGCTCGGCGGTGCCGCCCTCGGTGTGGTCCTGGAGGACCAGGGCACCCGGGTGGCCCGCCCGGGCCAGCTGGTAGTTGCCCTCCGCGTCCCACTCCAGCAGGATCAGGGTGAGGAAGCCGCGCTGGCCCAGCAGGTGCCGGAGGGTCTGGTCCAGGGAGGCTAGGATGGCGCCCAGGCCCTGGTCCTCGCGCTGGATGGCCTGCTCCAGCAGGGCCGTGGCCTGGGCCATGTAGAGCGCTGCGGCGAGCCCCTTGCCGCACACGTCACCCACCGCCGCCAGCCAGTTGCCGTTGGGCCTGCGCTTCACGAAGAGGAGGTCGCCCCCGGTCTCCAGGGCCGGCTCCAGGCGCAGGGCCACCAGAAAGCCGGGAATGGGCGGGACCTGGGAGGTCACCAGGCCCTCCTGGATCTTCCGAGCGGTCTCCAGCTCCTGGCTCAGGCGCTCCTGGACCAGCAGGCGCTGGTGCATCACGGCGGTCTCCAGGGACCCGCCCGCAGCCTGGGCGACCTCCCGCAGGAGCTCCCGGTCCTCGCGGCTGTAGCTCAGCTGGGCGTATTTCCCGCCCAGGAGCACCACGCTGTGGGGCGCCTCCCCGGCGAGGATGAGGAGCAGGAGTTGGGCTTCCAGGGCGTCCAGGTGGGCCCGAAGGGTGCCCCCCTGCTCCCGGATCCAGTCGGCCTCTTCGCTGCCCAGGCCCAGCACCAGCTCCTGGTTGTCCCGGGCCAGCCGGAGGAGGCCCGCCGGGAGGCGCAGGGGCTGGGCGGGGTAGTGGATGCGGCGGTCGTCGCGATCGGTGGCTTCAGTCGCGGGCAGCAGCACCAGGTGGTCATGGACGGGCAGGATGTCCAGCGAGTGCGGCTGGAAGGCCTCGTCCAGGGCCCGGCGCACGGACTTGAGCAGGGACTCCTCGCTGAAGCGCTTGCGGGGCTCCCGCACGATGCCGAGGGCCACCTCCCGGGTGCTGGCGAAGTCGCGGCGGAAGCGGCGGCGGATGGAGCGCACCAGGCGGCGGAGGGCCCAGCCCAGGGGCAGGGCCAGGAGGCCGATGAGGGCCCCGGCCCAGCCGGAGGGGATCGCCACCAGGTGCGAGAAGGCCCAGGCCAGCCCGCCCAGGTAGGCGGCGATGGTGACGCCGAGCACGGCCATGTAGCTGACCCAGCGCAGCAGCACCACGCGCACGTCGAATAGGCCGTGCCGGAAGATGGCGAAGGCGAAGCTCAGGGGCAGGAGCGGCGCCGGCAGCATGAAGATGAAGGTCTGCCGGTGGAACAGGAGGCTGCTGCCGAAGCGGGCCTGGAGGAGGCTCCAGGCCAACAGGTCGAGGCAGAGCACCGCGGCGACCACCAGGGAGGGCAGGAGGGCCCGGCGGTGGCGGTCCGGGGCGCGGATGACGCCCACCAGGAAGAAGCCGAGTCCCGTGAGCGCGGCAGCGGCGTAGAGACTGACCGACAGGATGCCGTAGGCCCGGAGGACCGCGCGGAGCAGGGGCTCCGGGGCTCCGCTGGCGGGCGTCGGCAGGAGGCCGCCTCCGGCCAGGGCCCCAAGGCGGGCCACGGCCTGGATCAGGGCCAGCACCAGGAAGGTGCCGTAGAGCACCTTGAGGAAGCGCCGGTGCTTCCGCCACTCGAAGGGGTGCGGAAAGCGCAGGAAGAAGTGCACCCAGAGTGGCGGCAGCAGGGCCGCGGCGGCGGTGGCCATGAGGACGATGACGACGCTCATGGCCGTGGGGGCGTTGCCGGCCAGGTTGGCGCCGGAGAGGAGCAGGGCGGTGGCGGCCAGGTAGAAGAAGTGCCGGGAGGACTTCCGCTCCGGCGCCGAGAGGACCACCAGCAGGCTGATGGCCCAGGCGAGGATGCCGTTGGCCAGCAGGGCCAGCTGCACCAGGTCCAGGGGCTTCACCAGGCGGATGGGGATGAGGATCTGGCGGCCCTGGCGCTTGACGGTGTAGATCAGGATGGTGCCTTCGGGCTTCCCGTTGATGAAGTGCTGGGCCTTCAGGGTGCCTTCCTCCGTGGGCTCATAGGCGCGTCCCTGGATCTTCACCAGCTCGTCGCCCTCCAGCAGGCCCGCCTCCTCCGCCACGCCGTCCGGCAGGATCTCCCGGATGACCACGCGCCCCTTCTCCACCACCCAGGAGCACTGGTCGTCCGATTGGGCATAGACCCACTGGTTCAGCGCGAAGGAGCCCAGGGCCAGGCCCAGGCAGAGGCCGCTGATCCAGAGCAGGCGCCAGCGGATGCGTTTGAGGTAGGGGTTCATGCAGCCTTTGTGGAAGAATGCCCGGATGGAGCTGAGGGAGCGGAAGGACCGGGCCTGCTGGGTGCTGGTGGGCGGAAGGCGGCGGCTGGGGCGGGCCCTGGCCGAGGAGCTCGCCCGGGATCACGACCTGGTACTGACCAGTTCAAAGTCCTGGGACGGGGAGAGCTGGGTGGCTGGCTTGTCGAAGACGGCGCGCATCAGGACCTTGCAGTGGGATGCCGAGAGCCCCGGGCTGGTTTCAGGAATGATGGCAGATCTGGATACTCTCGAGGCCCAGGGCTGGGTTATTTCCGGCGCGGTAGTCCTGGCCGGCAGCTTCCCGGCCCAGCCCCTGGGCAGCTGGACCCCGGAGAGCCTGGCGGCCACCTGGCGGCTGAACCTGGGCTTCCCCTTCCTCTGCGCCCAGGCCCTGGCCCCCCGCCTCCAGGAGGGGGCCTGCCTGCAGCTCCTGCTGGACACCTCGCTCCACCACCCCTGGCTCCAGCGCCTGCCCTACAGCGCCGCCAAGGCCGGGCTGGCCGCCCTGGTGCCGGGCCTCGCGCAGCTGCTGGCGCCCCGGGTGCGCGTCGTGGGTCACGCCCTGGGCACCCTGCTGCCGGCGGAAGGCGGCGATGCCGACTTCCTGGCCAGCCGGACCCTGCTCAAGCGGATCGGCGAGCCCGCCGACCTCTGCCGCGCCGTGCGCTACGCCGCGGCCAGCCCCTTCCTGACCGGGGAGATCCTCACCCTGGATGGAGGACGCCGCTGGGTGGACCGCTGAGAAGTCGGCGCTCAGCCCTTCTTCCAGGCCGCCAGATCCTTCTCGAGATTTTCGGTGTAGTCCTTGGGAGTCTTGTCCTTGGATAGGTCAATGGCCTTCTGGAGGTGGGCCAGGGCCTCGGGCAGGCGCTTGGCGTCCTTGTAGATCCGGGCGGCGACTTCGTGGTTCGAGTAGGTCTCGCCGGCCTTGAGGCTCTTCTCGATCCAGGCCAGGGCCTGCTGGGGCTCGAGGCCCTGCTCCTGGCAGTACCGCGCCGCCTGGTACCAGGGCACCCAGTCGGTCTCCGGGGCCTTCTTCAGGGTGGCCTCCAGGTGGGCCCAGTAGATGCCCTTGGTGTCGAAGGTCACCGGGAAGCTGACGCGCAGCTTCTCCCAGGCCAGCTCGATCAGGGCACTGGCGGCGTCCCGGGGCACGATGCGGTAGTCCAGGCACTCGACCAGGGGACCGGCCTCGGGCGTGGCCTCCCAGCGCAGCTGGTCATCCTCGGCCTTGTACTCGTAGGCCCCCCACTGCTTGGCCTTGCGGTTCAGGATCAGGGTCCAGCTCTTGGGTCCGGGGATGGCGAAGAACCCGTAGGTGCCCGCCGGCACCTCCTTCCCGGCCACCTTCGCGGCGTGGCTCAGGGTGATCGTCGTCGCGCTGTTGGCGCCCACCCGCCAGACCTGGCCGTAGGGCACCAGCTCACCCCAGATCTTGCGGCCCTTGACGAAGGGCCGGGAGAAGGCGAGCTCCACCTTGCTGATGCCGATGTCCTGGGCCACCGTGCAGGCGGGGCTGGGTCGCAGGGGCGTCAGGCGCACCGGCGCCGGTTTTTCCTGGGCGGCGAGGGCCGTGGCCAGCAGGAGAGGGAGCAGGAAGGGGCGCATGGGAACTCCTTGGCGGGGAGTCGAGGGTAGCACCGCTGAGGTCTGCTCAGGAGGCCGATCCGAAGTGCCGGCTCCGCAGGGACTGGGCGCGGTCCAGGAAGGTCTTCACGGCCCGGGGGTCCACGGTGGCCGGCGTGCCTGACCAGGCCTGGGAGGGCCGCAGCATGCCCAGCATGTCCTCGGGGCAGCCCACCTGCTCATAGAGCCGCTCCACCGCCTCGGCCAGCTGGCTGGCGGTGCAGTCCGTTGCCAGGGCCTCGCGCAGGAGGGCCTCGCGCCAGCGGTCCTGGGCCTGGGCCCAGCGCAGGCTGCCCGGGCGCGGCGTGACGCCCTGGGCCTCGGCGCAGGCGGCCCAGAGGTGGGCCTCGAAGGTCAGGAGAGCCGAGCCCTCCAGGGCCTGCAGCCGCTGGACGGCGAGGCCTTCACCGGTGGCCTGGGACTGGATCTCCAGGGAGCTGAGCAGGCCGAAGTCGTAGCCGGCGACGAGGTCATCCCAGGTCAGGGAGCCGAGGTGGGTGAGGAAGGCGTCCAGGGGGCTCATGGTCTCCTCAGGCAAGCAGGTGCAGGGCGAGGTGGACGGCGACGCGGGCGGTGGCTTCCGCGCCGTCGAGGGTGGGGGCCAGCTCCATGAGGTCCGCGCCCACCCAGGGCCGGGCCCAGGACCGGGTGGCGTGGATGAGGCGGAGGGTCTCGGCCAGGCTCAGCCCGCCGGGCACAGGCTCGGCCACAGCCGGGGTCAGGACCGGATCCAGGGCATCCAGGTCGAGGCTGAGGTAGGCGGGCCCCTGACCCACCAGGGCCAGGTCCGCCTGCAGCCAGGAAGCGAGCGAGGGATCGCGCAGGTCGGCGGGAGACCACAGCCGCACTCCGGCAGCGCGCAGGAAGTGCAGCTCCTCGTCATCGAAGCGGGGCGCCCGGAGGCCCGCCTGCACCACGCGCTGAGGCTCCACGAGGCCTTCCAGGATCGCCTGCCGCAGCCAGGTGCCGTGGTGGATGTCCGTCCCCCAGGCCGCGCCGTCGGCGGCATCCGGGTGGGCGTCGATGTGGAGCAGGCCCAGAGGCCCATGCTGCAGGGCCAGGGCGCGCAGCGCCCCCAGGGTTAGCGAGTGGTCGCCGCCCAGCAGCAGGGTCCGGCAGTCCCGCAGGGCCCAGGCGCCCACGGTGGCCTGCACGGTCTCGAGGGCTCCGGCGAGGGAGAAGGGCAGGGTCGGGATGTTGCCGCCGTCCACCCAGCCTCGGGCGGATGCCGGGGTGCCTTCGGCATGGCCCTCCCGCAGGCGCTCGGGCATGGGCTGGGTTCCCAGCCCCATGGAGGCGGCGCGCAGGGCCCAGGGACCCAGGCGGGCGCCGGGCCGGTTGATGACGCCCGCATCGCAGGGCACCCCCAGGACCACGCCGGTGGCGACGCGGGGCTCCACGCAGTGCGGCAGGCCCAGGAAGGGGGTCAGGCCCGTGCACAGGCCCTGCATGAGGACATCAGAGGACATCGAGGCTCCGGGGCGAGAGGGCGGCCTGGAAGGCGGTGAGCCAGGCCAGGGCATCGGGGTAGTCACTGGGATAGAGGGGTTCCCCGGCGGAGATCACGACGGGGGTCCGGGTGGCGAGCAGGGTGCGGAGGTGCGGCAGCAGGGTCTCGTCCCCGGTCCAGGGATAGTGGGCGGCGGGGCTGTCCAGGCGCAGGGGCTGGGCCGGGATGCCCAGCTCGTAGGCCGCGTGGAGCCCTCCCGCGTAGAGGGGCGCCAGGCGCCCGCCCCGGGTGGTGGTGCCTTCGGGGAAGAGCAGCATGTCGCGGCCCGCGCGGAGGGCGGCGCAGAAGGCGACGAGGGCCGCAGCCCGGCTGGTGGGCTCGCTCCGGTCCACGAACTGGATGCCGGACTTGCGGGCCCAGCGCCCCAGGATCGGGTAGCCCGTCACCTCGCTCTTGGCGATGGTGCCCATGGGCCGGAGGCTCATGAGCACCACCGGATCCACCCAGCTGAGGTGGTTGGCCACCCAGAGGGGGACATCGGTGCGGAGGCGGCCCTGGATGCTGAGGTCCACGCCCAGGGCCGGCAGGAGCCGCCGGGCCCAGCGGTGCAGCTCCGGCTGGGTCTCGGCTCCCGCCGCCAGGCGCGGCAGCAGGGTGGCGGTGGGCCAGAGGACCCCGGCCCAGGTCATCAGGAGACCAGCTTGAGGCGGGTGTAGCGGGCGCGGACCCGCTCCAGGTCGTCCTTGGTGATGGCGGACCAGAGGCGGGTGTCGCCGGGGGCGTAGAAGTCCTGGACTTCCTCGATGACCCGGGCGCCCAGGGCGTTGTGGACGCTGCGGGCATCGTTGTTGCCGGGCTCCACCAGGAAGCGGCACTCCTCGACATCCTCGTTGAGCAGCTTCGAGACCATGGCGCGGATCAGCAGGTAGTTGACCCGGCCCTTCTGGTACTCGGGGTGCACGGCCAGAGTGGCGCAATAGACGGTCTTGCCCTGCACGAAGTTCAGCACGTAGCCCACGGGCCGGTCGCCGTCGAGGGCCAGGAAGCACCAGTCCCGGTAGAGCTCCGTGCAGAGCCGGAGATAGTGGGGGCAGAGCTCGCCGGTGCTGTCACCGGACCAGATCTCCGCCTCCAGGCGGCGGAGGTGGACGAAGTCCGCGCTGGTCAGCGACCGGACCGAGTAGCGGGCGCCCTCCGGATGAGGGGTGAGGGTTTCGATCGTCATGGCGTACCTCCCTGAGTCTCAGGACCAGGGTCGGCCGTCCGGATGACGGCGGCGTGGCGCGGGCGCCAACTCTCAGCGAATACGGTGAGACGTAGCAGTGACGGGCATCTGCGGCGCCGGGATGGTGATGATGAGGGCCGCGTGTGACCTCGGCAAGCCCCCTGTGCAACATCTCAGCAACAAGGATCAGAAGAAGGGCGTGACCAGCTTGAGGAACCCAGCCGCCAGCAGGGCGCTGATCGGAATGGTCAGCACCCAGGCCACCACGATGTTGCCGGCCACGCCCCAGCGGACGGCGCTGGCATTCATGGTCGTTCCCACACCCATGATGGCGCCGGTGATGCTGTGGGTGGTGCTGACAGGGATGCCGTAATGCGCGGTAGTGAACAGCACCGCAGCCGCCGCCGTCTCGGCGGCGAAGCCATGGATCGGGCGGAGCTTCACGATCTTGGTGCCCATCGTCCGTATGATCTTCCAGCCCCCCGAGGCGGTGCCGAGGGCCATGAAACTGGCGCTGCCGATCTTCACCCAGAGGGGGACGACCACCTTCAGCTTGGCGTCGAGGGGGAGGTGGAATTTGTAGGCGATCAAGGCCAGGCAGATGACCCCCATCGCCTTCTGCGCGTCATTCTGCCCGTGGGTGAAGGACATGGCTGCGGCGCTGACCAGCTGCGCTTTGCGGAACACCCAGTTGACTCTGTGCCCGGAAAAATGCCGCACGATCCAGAGGATCAGGAGGATGAGCAGCATGCCGACCAGGAAGCCCATGAGGGGGGAGATGATGATGAAGGCGGCGATCTCCTCCAGCTTCTTGGTGTGCAGGGCGCCGAAGCCCGCGTGGGCGATGACAGCTCCCGACAGCCCTCCCAGGAGGGTGTGGCTGGTGCTGGAGGGGATGCCGAACCACCAGGTGAGGAGGTCCCAGGTGATGGCGGCCATGAGGGCCGCGGCGATGACTGCGGGAACCACGTGCTGGCTGTCGGCGATCCCCTTGGCAATGGTGGTGGCGACAGAGGTGCCAGCCAGGGCGCCAGTGAAGTTCAGCGCGGCCGACATGACCAGGGCGTATTTCGCGGGAAGCACCCCCGTGCTCACCACTGTGGCGATGGAGTTGGCCGTGTCATGAAACCCGTTGATGTAGTCGATGCCCCAGGAAAGGAGGATGAGCAGCGCCAGGGACGGGATGAGGAAGGCTTCGATCATGGGCTGCTCAGGCGTTTTTCATGACCGTGGAGCCAATCACCTTGGCCACCAGCTCCACCTTGTCCGTGGCGTGCTCTGCCTCCTCAAGAAGCTCCTTCCACTTGATGAGCTCGATGGGGTCCTTGGGATCCTCGAAGATCTGGGCGAGCGCGGCGTGATAGATGGAGTCTGCCTTGGTCTCCAGGGCGTGCACCCGCCGGATGCGGTCCCGGATTTCCTTCTGATGGGACATGTCGCGGAGGGACTTGGTCAGGTGGATCAGCTCCCCCACCCCTTCAACGATGATCGAGCTGATCTCGGTGATCGCCGGCATCACATGGGTGATCCGGTAGAGGATCAACCGCTCACAGATGGAGTGGATGCGATCCACCACGTCGTCGATGGCGAAGGCGAGGTGGAGGATGTCCTCCCGGTCGAGCGGGGTCACGAAGGTGTGGTTCAGGCGTTCGATGATCTGGTGGGTGAGGTCATCACCGGTGTGCTCGAGTTCCTTCATCTGGCGTCGGAGCTCGGCGAAACGGGTCGGGTCGTTGCTGCGGATCTCCCGGTCGAAGAGCTGGGCGGCCTGGTAGGCATTGGCCACAGCGGTCTCCAACAGGTCGAAGAAGACCATCTCACGGGGTTTGAGCCAGCCCATCAGGGCGTTCAAGGACATTGGATCTCCTGCAGCGACATCCAATCCTACAGGGACCCTGGTTGTAACTGCACCGTAAAATCGAAGGCTGGCACTGGGCTCCCGGGCCCCAGCGGTGTATGGTCTGGAGGCATGGAGCCGCATCACCCGGAGAGAAACGTCAGATCAGGAACACCTGTATTCCTGGCCCGGGCCCTGATTTGTCTGGCCTCCATGCTCTTCCTCGGCGTCGGCTTGGGCACGAGCATCCACAAGGGGGCCTCCGCCCTCTGGATCCTGGGACTGCTGGCAACACTGGCGATGGTGATGGTCCTCATGGCCCGCTGGCAGGTGCGGCCGGTAGCCGAACCCCTCGAGCAGCTGCTCTCCGCCAGCCGACCCCGAGCCATCGGGGACCTGCCTGGCGCCTGGTCCGCCCTGGAGCGCGAGAACGTTGAGTTGCGTGAGCGGGCGGCCCGCGAAGACCGCCTGCTACCGGGCATCATGGCCAGACTTGAGGAGGGTGTCCTGCTGCTCGGCCCAGGCGGGCAGCTGGAACAGTTCAACCCCGCCGCCCAGCGGCACCTGGGCCTGAGCGCGCCGCTGGGCAAGGGGATGCCCGTGGCGGATGTGTTCCAGGACGCGGATGGCCGAGCCGCCGTGAAGCGGGCCTACGAGGGCATCAGCTCCGAGTGGCGGCTGCTGCGGGCCGCCCGGTCCCTCCGAGTGCGGGCCATCCCCTTCGCACCCCTGGGTCCCGTCAGCGGTGTCCTCCTCACCCTGGATGACATCACCAGCCAGGAGGCCCTGGAGACCACTCGGCAGAAATTCATCAGCAACGTGAGCCACGAGCTGAAGACACCGGTCACGGCCATCCGCATCGCCGCCGAGAACCTGCAGGAGGAAGAGCTGCCCGAGGTGGCCAAAGGCAATGCCGAGTCCATCCTCCGGTCCGTGGACCGCCTGGCGCTGCTGCTGGGTGACCTCTCAGAGCTGAGCCGCATCGAGAGCGGGGCCCTGCACCTGGCGCCCGTGAGCCTGGATCCCGTCGCCTTCTTCGAGACGACCCTGCAGGAGCTGCGGCTGCAGCATGGCGGGACCGGCGTGACCCTGGCCGGCAGCCTGACCGCACCGCCCGGCCTGCGGATCCTGGCGGACCCCCTGCGCCTGCACCAGGTCATCGAGAACCTGGTCTCCAACGCCATGAAGTTCACCCCGCCCGGCGGCCAGGTGCTGCTCACGGCGACGGTGACGGAACAGGGGCAGACCTGGGAAGTGCGGGACGAGGGTCCGGGCATCCCCGAGGCGGAGCAGGGCCGCATCTTCGAGCGCTTCTACCGGGCCCAGGCGGCCAAGGCCAAGCCCGGCACCGGCCTGGGACTGGCCATCGTGAAGCACCTCTGCCGCCTCATGGGTGGGGAGGTCACCGTGGAGAGCCGCCCCGGCGAAGGCGCCACCTTCCGCGTGATGCTGCCGCCGAGCAGCGAGGATCCGGCTGTGTAAGGCTGCGAGGGCTGCTGCAGGAACACAAAGACAGCAAGGGGCGATCCCCTTGCTGTCACTCCCCCCCCGGGGAGGCCCTGCAGCCGCATCCATCTCAAGTCGGATGGCCCCCTTCAAGCGGGGATCTGGCGTCCCGTCCAGCATGAGTGAATGCCCCAGGGCCGGACGTTAATTCCCTGGGACTTCGCTGTGCACCTGAGCGGTCTCCCCGATCCGGCCCTGGAATGTGCCCGGAGGCCCGCCCTGGTGCCCCGGCCAGCCACCGTCCTCACCCCGCGGGGCGTGTTTGTTGCGAGATCGTCACACTCCGGCCATGAGGCCGGCGGGGGGGCCGCAGGACAATGGTCGGATCTTCGAGGGAGCCGCCCATGCACCGTCTGTCCCTGAGCCTCACCCTGCTGCTCGTGGCGGGGGCTCCAGCCTTCACCCAGGCGCCGGCCGCGATTGTCCAGGCGCCCCCGGTCCAGGAGCTGGCGGCTTTCCTGGGGTCCTTCCCGGCCCTGGATTCCGAGGCGGGCAAGGCCGACCTGGCCGTGGTCCTGTGGTGCCAGCAGACTCGCTCCGTCCAGGACATCCAGGTGGCGGCCGCCGAGGTGAAGCTCACCTTGGGAGCCTATGGATCAGCCATCGGCAAGCCTCTGGCGCCCGCGCAATACCCCAAGACTGCCGCCCTTGTGGACAGGCTCGCGAAGGACATTAAGGCCCAGACCGATGCCCTGAAGAAACACTACGGGCGGCCACGCCCTTACCTGGCCGACCCGCGCGTCGTCCCCGCCATCGAGCGGGAGACCAGTCCCTCCTATCCCAGCGGCCACGCGACCCGTGGCCTGGCCATTGCCATCGTGCTGGCCGAGCTGGTGCCGGAGCGGCGGGAGGCCCTGCTGGAGGCCGGTCGCCAAGTCGGTGTGCACCGGGTCGTGGGCGGCGTCCACTATCCGACCGATATCAGCTCGGGTCAGCGCCTGGGCGCCCGGCTGGCCGAGGCCTGGCTGGCTGAGTCGGGCAACCGGGAGCTGCTGGAGGGCGCCCGCGCCGCCGAGTGGGCCGGACCCGCCAAGCCTTGAGGCATTGACGGTTCCCGCTTCAGAACCGCATGAAAGGAAGAACGCCGATGCCCTTGCGAGCATCGGCGTTCTCCTTTGTGTGGATCGTGGCTAGAAGTCGAACCCGATGGAGAAGGAGACACTGCGGGCCGGCAGCAGGGTCAGCACGTCGCCAGGGTTGGGCACCGTGGTGGTCTTGGGCGTGACCGCCACGATGTTGTGCTTGTCGGTGATGTTGGTGACCGAGAGCTTGAAGCGGGTCTGCTTCATCCAGCTCGCCAGGGACTTCACTGTGTAGTTGACGAAGAGGTTGGGGATGACGAACGGGTCGATGGGGATCGCTTCATGGACGGCGCCATTGTCGTTGAACATCTTGCCCACCCGCTTGCCCAGCAGGCCCACGCTCCAGGCGTCCTGCTGGTAGTAGAGGCCCAGTGACTGGGTGTCCCGGGGGGCGTTCTGGATCCAGAGGCCAGTGGCCTCGTACTTGGCACTGCCGAGGGTGGCGTTCGCGTAGATGTTGAAGCCACCGCCAAGCACGAAGTTGGCCTCGGCCTCGATCCCCTGACTCACGGACTTGCCATTGGAATACCAGGTGGTGAAGCCGTTCAGGTCGGTGGTGGAGGAGTAGGCGTTGTCGAAGCTGATGTGGTACGCATCCGCAGAAAAGGTCATCCCTTCGGAGGTGTAGACCGTGCCGACCTGGAAGGTCTTGTTCTTGACGGAGTTGGGCAGCACGGTCACGGCCGCGTTCTTCACGTCGAACACGTTGGAGGGGGGGACCTCATCACCGGTGGCGAACTGGGCGTAGATGGACCAGCTCTTCTGGAGCATGTAGTGGATATCGAAGGAGGGGAGCACCGCCGTGTAGGTGGCCGAATGCTGGACGTAGGGCGCGCCCCCGAGGCTGCCGACAGTCTTGCCATTGTCGGCGAACTGGGTGAGGTCCTGCTTGTACGAGGAGTATTTGACCCCCGGGGTGATCTTCAGATCATTCGTGACGTTGAGCTCGTATTCCACGAAGGGCTGGAGGGTGGTGGTCTTGAAGGTCTCGTGGAAGTTCGAGAGGGGCGCGTCAATCCAGGTCCTGGGGTCCGTGGGGATCTGGTAGCGGTGGGTGTTGGCGATCTCGGACCAGAGGCCGGTGCGCAGGGTGCCCGTCGCGGACTCCTGGCTCAGGCGGAAGATGTTGCCGGTGGTGCGGTAGCTGTTCAGCTTGTCCGTGCCGCTGGTGGTGGTGATGGGGGCCGCAGTGTAGCCCTGCATGTTCTTGTAGTGGTAGGAGTAGAGCTTGTCGTCCAGCTTCCAGCCCCCGCCCAGGTTGGAGTTGACGCCCAGGTACGAGAAGTCCGAGATCACGTGGTAGATGTTGTAGGCCTGGTAGTTCAGCTGCGTGGGATCAGTGTCCTGGAGCAGGTAGTTGTCCCCGTACAGGGCGATCTGGGCCCGGGTCGCCCCCTTGATGTTGGGCGTGTGTGCCCGGACGTCGAGGTAGTCCGTGAAGGCCGTGAGCTGGGTGTTGTCGGTGAGGGCGTACTGGTACTTGAGGGACATCGCATCCCGGTGCTGGGTGTTGAGGGTCTGGTAGCCGTCGGACTTCATCTCGTGGGCGTTGACCACGAGGTTGGACTTGCCGACGTTGCCCGACGCATATTCCAGGGCGTAGAGCGAGGTGTTCCAGGAGCCGTGGGAACCTTCGGCGCTGATGCGCTGCTCGGGCTCGAGCACGCGGGAGAGCAGGTTGATGGAACCGCCGTAGTTGGTGGGTCCGAGGGTGGCGGCGGAGCCGGGGCTGCGGTCGACGTTGGCGCCGCCCAGGAACATGCCCGGAAAGAAGGCCCAGGAGTGGTGGGTCGGGCTGTTGGTGTCCTGGAAGGGGATGCCATCGAAGGTCATCGTGTAGTCGCCATCCGCGAAGCCGCGGAAGAACGTCTTGGTGTCACCCAGGCCGGGGCCGTTGGGGCTGTAGCTGAACATGCCGGGGGCCATCTGGACCACCTGGGTGTAGTCCACCACCGGGGCCGTGAACTGGCGGACGAACTCGTCCCGCACATCCGACTGGGCGGAGCGGGCCGTGAGCGAGCCCTGGGAAGGCGCGGTCCGGGTGGCCGGCGTGTCCTCGCTGGCCACGATGCTGACGATGGCGCTGGCGGTATCGGCATCGATCCGCAGGTTGGACTGGCTGACCTGGCCCGCCACCACGGTGACCGGAACGCCGTTCACGGGCTTCATGCCGATGGCGGAAACACTCAGCTCGAACTGGCCCACCGGCAGACCCTTGAACTCGAACTCGCCTCTCTCTGTGCTGGTCTGCTCGGTGATCTCCCCGGTCGCCAGGTTCCTGATGGAGACCTGCGCGCCACCGAGGGGCTTCTTGCCCTGTATCCGGATGCTGCCGTGCACACCTCCCACAGGCACCTGGGCCTGGGCGACCACAGCGCAGGCGATGGTGGTCAACAGGGCCAACCGCGACGAACGGATAAGCATGGATACTCCTGGGCCTGGGCCCGCTGGGTGTTCGGTGGGGGGGCGGAAATCCACGAACGACTGGATGGGAGGAACGGCCGTGATATCCAGAGCCCCGTCGGCGGCCGTGTGCTTGCTGCTGGATGAAGGTTCCCATCCGGCCTGAACATCCCCATGTCGCCAAAGTAACGATTTGGAATCTTCCGGCAGTCTGGTGTAACTTCGACGGTTCAGACTCCGACGAGGACCTTCCGGCAGGCCTCCACCAGGGCTTCTGGCGTGAAGGGTTTCTGCAGGGTGGGCACACCGAAGCCCAGCAGTTCCTGATCCATTTCCTGGCTGCCGGTGTCCCCCGTGATGACCAGCACGCTGCTCAGGAGAGCCGGGCGGAAGTCCCGAATCCAGCCCAGCACGGCGAAGCCATCCAGGCCCGGCATGCGCAAGTCGGTGATGACGAGATCAAAGCCGCCCTGTTCCAGACGCTGGATCCCCTGCCGGCCGTCATGGACCCGCTCCACGCGCCAGCCCAAGCGGGTGCGGAGGAGCTCCTGCACCAGGTTCGTGATGTATTCCTCATCATCGATGACCAGCACATCGAGCCGGGGGACCTGGTCCAGTCCTGGCCGAGTGTCATGGGGGGGGGCGGCGGCGGGCAGGTTGCTTGCGGCGGTTCCCGCCAGCTTGGCCTCCGACGGCGCCAGAGGCAGCTGGACCCGGAACACACTGCCCTCGCCCGGGGCGCTCTTGACGGTGATCTCGCCGCCATGCTGGCGCAGGATCCCCAGACACACGCTCAGCCCGAGTCCCGTGCCCCGCTCGGCGGTCTTGGTCGTGTAGAACGGGTCGAAGATCCGGTTGAGTTTGTCGGGGGCGATGCCGTAGCCCCTGTCCCGCACCGAGACGTACCCCCAGGCCTCCTGGGCCCCAGCCTGCACGACGATGTCCTTGGAGCCGGCGTGCTCAATGGCGTCCACGGCGTTGATCATCAGGTTGATGATGACCTGCTTGATCTGGGCCGAGTCCGCCAGGACGGTGACTGCCCCACTGGGAAGATCCAGCTTCAGGGAGGCTTCCGCAGAGCGCAACCGGAAGCGCATGATCGAGGCGGCTTCCCGGACGACGGCTCCCAGGTCCGTGGGACTCAGCTCCATGGTCGGCGGCCGGGACAGCTGCAGCAGCTGGCGGATGATGCGCACGGACTCCTGGGCGCTGCGGGAGATGGCATTGCAGTAGGACTTGAGGGAGTCCTGGCCGTCCACGCCTTCGAGGCGCATGGTCAGGAGCTCCGAGAAGCCCAGCACGGGAGAGAGCTTGTTGTTCAGCTCGTGGGCGACGCCACCCACCAGGGACTCGAAGAGAGCTGCCTTGTCGCTGATGGCCAGCTTCCGTTCGACCGCTCTCTGCTCGGTGATGTCGTGAAGGATGGTGCAGATCTGTCCCGTCTCATGGACCAGGGACGTGTGGAGCTTGAACAACCGCTCCCCCAGCCCCGGCAGCTGAAGGGAGAACTCGTTCACATGGTTCCCGGGCAGGGCCGACCCCGAATCATGGAGGCTCAGCAGTTCCAGAAAGGACTCCCGCTGCCGGACAGGCATCAGGCCCGCGAGGTTCGGTGGGGGCTCTTCCGAGGCTCCGCCAGGGCCAAGCAGGCTCTGGAACTTGGGGTTGCAGGCCTCGACCTGGCCATCCGGGTTCAGGAGGGCGACTGCGAGGGGACTCTGCTGGAACAGGGTCTCGTAGCGTCCCTGGGACTGCCGCAGCTGGTTGAGGCTGCGGAAGAGGTCCTGGTTCTTGGACTGCAGCTCGCTGCGCTGGGATTCGGCCAGGTGAAACTGCTGGGCGATGAGCGTCGACTGGGCCCTGACCAGGGATGGCACCGGTATGATCCCCAGGAAACACCCCTCCTGATCCACCAGGGGGACGTCCTGGTAGAAGGCCTCACCGCTGCGCGCCAGAGCCTGCTCGAGCAGGTCGAACAGGGGAATCGAGGGGCTGGCGATCATCCCCTCAGGAAGGAGGTGCTCCTGGATCGGGTGGCGGCTGTAGAGAGTGAAGCCGAAGCGGGTGCCTAGCAGGAAGCCCAGCTGGCCCCGCGAGACGAGCCCCACATAGGTGTGTCCGTCCAGGACGGCCGCGAACTCATGGGGATGCAGCTTGAACCAGGCTGAGACCTGCTCGACGGTGTCGCCGATCTGCACGCATTCCTGATGTTCCACCAGGGACACCACCTCGAACAGGCTGCCCGGAGTTCTCTCCTTGGCTGAGCTCAGGCCCTTGCGTTTTCTCATGGGGCATCATCGGCAAGGCAACGGTGGCGCTGCACCCCTGGCGTGTAACCTTTAGGTAAAAATGACTAATAAAATACCTGGACGTAATCGCCACAAGCTTCGTTCTGGCATGCGTTTTCGCCGCTTGCAGATCCCCTGCTGTAGGTGATGTTCAACGCGATGATGGTCTGACACTCGCCGGAGGGCCGGTAGCGCAGCCGCTCCCTTCAGGCGAGAGGATGAGGCATGAATTGCCAGGGCCTCCCCCTTCCTGATTATTGGTGACATCAAGATCATCATAGAAGTTACTGCTTGGGCATTGGCACAACGCAGGTCCATCGCACGACCTCGCCATCCTCACCTCACAGAGCCAACGCCCGACGATAGTGGGCGAATCCAACCCCTCCCCCCATCCCAACTTGCCGCGTCCCTGCAGGGCCGCCAGGAGAAGGTCTATGTCAAGAACCAAGAGCTTGTTGTTCCGACGAACCTCGGTGACGTTGGCGTCCCTGCTGGTGGCCGGCGTCACGGCCCCCGCCGCCGACGTGGAAAGCCGCGATGGCAGCATCCGTGGGCATGTCCAGGCCATCTCTGGCCGGGCCATCGCTGGCGCCGTCGTAGTGATCAAGCCGGGGAACACCAGCGCCGTGACGGACCGCGACGGCGTCTTTGTGGCCCGCGAGTTACCCCCTGGTGCCTACACGGTGGAAGTCAGCTACATGGGCATGGAGCCCTTCACAAAGACAGTCACCGTCGCTGCCAGCCAGGCCGCGGTGGTGAACGTGAAGCTCCGCGAGATTGCAGGCATGGTGGTCGAGGTCTCCGACTCCCGGGTCACGGGCGAGGTGGAGGCGCTGAACCAGTCGAAGAACGCCATGGACATCGTCAACATCCTCCCGGCCGAAGTGATCACCAGCCTCCCCAACGCCAACGTGGCGGACGCGATCGGGCGCCTGCCGAGCGTGTCCCTGGAACGGGACGAGGGCGAAGGAAAATACGTCCAGGTGCGTGGGCTTGAACCACGCTTCACGAGTGTCTCCATCAACGGAGTGCGGATCCCCTCGGCCGAGTCAGGGGTGCGCCAGATCAAGCTGGATGGCTTCCCCTCCGACCTCCTGGGTGCCATCGAGCTGCACAAGACCGTTTCGGCGGACATTGAGGGTGACGCGATCGGCGGCTCCGTGAACCTGGTGACCAAGAACGCTCCGGAGGGCGGACTGAGCACCATCGGCTATGAAGGTGGCTACAACTCCCAGGCCGGGGGACGCCACAACACGCAGCTTGATGGGACTTTCGCCCAGCGTTACCTCCCCAATAACGCCCTGGGCGTGGTCTTCGGCGCGACCTATGACCGCAACATGCGGTCCATCGAGGACGTGGAGCCCAATCCGACGGTGGTCACGCTCCCGGGCGGGGCGACGGCCAACGTGTTCAACAAGATCAACATGCAGGAGTACCTCTATGACCGGAAGCGCCTAGGCGCCGCCGGGGGACTGGACTATCGGCTGGACGAAAGCTCCGAAATCTACTTCAAGGCCTATTACTCGAAGTTCGAGAACTTCGGCGACAAGTGGGTGACCACCGTGGCTTCGGGAACATTCCAGACGCCTACCACCAGCACAGGCGGCAAGTACACCGGTACCGTCGGCAATCGGCGGCCCATCGAAACGACCTACTCCTATACTGCAGGCGGCAAGCAGGATCTCGGCAGCGTGATCCTGGACTATAAGCTGTCCTATTCCCACGCCGCCCAGGACCGGAATGGCCAGATCCAGGGCAGCTACAACGGCCCCTCCGGAGTACCCTTCCAGGGTGATTTCAGCAACGGCAACTACCCGCAACTCACGCCGCAGGGTGTGAGCTACCAGGACCCCAGCAAGTGGGTCGTCTCGAAGTTCGCCACCACCGATGAAAACAGTGGAACCCGCGCCACGGCCTTGGAAGCCAATGCCCTGTTCCCCTATACCGGCGGCCTGCTGAAGGTGGGTCTGAAGTTCCGGGACGAAGACAAAAACAATGCCGCCAATGACCGCTCCTACTCGGCCACGGGCGGTAACGTCTTCATCCTCAGCCAGGGCCTCATGCCCTTCACGGAACCCAACTTCTACGGTGGCCACTACCGGCTGGGCCCCCTGGGCAGCATGTACGCCATCCAGAGCTTCTTCCAGGCGAATCCGACCGCCTTCAAAAACACGCCCCTCACGGACAAGGCTAAGAACGACCCGAACGACTGGGATGCCAAGGAAAAGGTCCTGGCCGTCTATGTGAAAAACACCAGCCAGCTCGCTTCCTCTCAGCTGGAGTACGGCGTCCGCTTTGAGCGCACCAGCACCAGCTTTCTCGCGAACCAGGTGAACTTCGACACGACCGGGGCCTATGCCAGTACTCAGGCCATCACCGGCTCCAGCGACTACTCGAATATTCTGCCCAGCGCCTCCTGGCGCTACGAGTTCGACAAGGACACCATCCTGCGCGTCGTCTACGGCTGGGGTATCGGGCGTCCCGACTACGCCGAGCTCGTCCCCTCCCTCGTGGTGAACCAGGACAGCGCCTCGCAGCAGCTCACTGCGGGGAACCCGAACCTGAAACCCACCAAGGGCGTGAACTACGATCTTCTCATCGAGCGCTACCTCCCCTCCGTCGGCATTCTCTCCGCAGGGATCTTCTACAAAGACCTGACCGATCCGATCTACGCGGGTTCCACCACCACGGTCAAGGGCGGTATCTACGACGGCTACCTGCTGACCAAGCCCATCAACGGCCCGAAGGCCAACATCTCGGGGTTCGAGATCGCCTGGCGGCAGCACCTGGGCTTCCTCCCCGGAGCCTGGAGCGGGCTCGGCCTCGACACCAACTACACCCACACCACCTCCAAGGCCACCTTTGATCCCACCACGGGGCGCACCGGCACCGCCCCCCTCCAGCGCACGGCGCCCGACGTGGCCAATTTCGGCGTCACCTACGACCTGGGCGGGTTCTCCTTCCGCATGGCGGTCACCTACAACTCCGCGATGATCTTCAGCTACAACTATGCTGATGGTGCGGACGGTGGTCTGAATGGCCCCAATGGAGACACCTACCTCTATCCCCACACGCAGATCGACGCCCAGGGCAGCTACACCTTCAAGAACGGGCTGAAGATTGTGCTCAGCGCCCTCAACCTCAACAACGAGGTGTTCGGGTTCTACAACGGCAGCCCGCAGTGGAACATCCAGCGGGAGTTCTACAACCGGACCTTCACGCTCGGCGTCAAGAAAATTTGGTAGGCCTTGTGCACCTTCGCACGATCGGGTTCTCTTCGACCCCCAGGGCTTCGGCCGGGTCGAAGAGAGCCTACCTGGAGAACCTATGTTCAAGCTGCTGCTCCTGCCGCTCTGCCTCGGTCTCCTGCCGGGGAGCCTCCAAGATGACGCTTCCACCCAGGTCCAGGCCGCCAGGAGCGAGCCGGAGGCCAAGGCGAAGCTGAAGCGGTCCGCAGAAAATCCAGCCAACCTGCACACTCCCCAGCGCATCACCCTCGGATGGACCGGAGACCCGGCCCACACCATGAGTGTCACCTGGCGCACCAGCGCCCCTTCCTCGACTGCCAGGGGGCAGGTGGCTCTCTTCTTGGCCGACCCGGCCGAGTTGAAGCCGATCTCAGAGCCCCTGGCCACCCACAATCAGGTCAATCTGGGCGGAGATCTCACGGTCCAGCATCATCGCGTGACCTTCCTGGGCCTGAAGCCCGGGACTTCCTACTGGTACCGGGTGGGCGACGGCGCCAGCTGGAGCGAATGGAATACCTTCCGCACCGCCGGCGACAGACCTCAGCCCTTCAAGTTCATCTACCTGGGCGATGCCCAGAACAGCATCCGGTCGCTCTGGTCCCGCACGGTTCAGCAGGCCTTCCTCGCGGCTCCGGACGCCCGGTTCATGCTCCACGCGGGAGATCTGGTGGCCGAGGGCTGGGACGACACCCTCTGGGGTGAATGGAGCATTGGACAAGGCTTCATCGCGGGACGGATCCCCAGCCTGCCCTGTCCGGGCAACCATGACGAGCACCTTCCGCCAAGTTCCCCCGTCGGGATGAAGCTTTCCGGCGTCAACCCCGTTTGGCATGGGCTGTTCACAGTCCCCCAGAACGGCCCCGAGGGTGTCTCCGAACTGGTGGATGAGGCTTGGTTCCTGGACTACCAGGGCGTCCGCATCATTTCCCTGGATGCCAACCCCTACGCCAATGAAGACTTCGATGCCGAGACCAAGGGGCGCGTGGCCGCCCGCCAGATCCAATGGCTTGAGGGGATCCTCCGTAACAACCCGAACCGCTGGACCATCGTTATGCACCACCAGCCCGTCTATTCTGTGGGCAAGGACCGCGACTACCCGGATCTGCGGGCGGCTCTGATACCCATCTATGACAAGTACCACGTGGACCTGGTTCTCCAAGGCCATGACCACATCTACGGCCGCAGCCGCAAGCTGGCGGGAGGGAAGATCGTGGGCAGGGATCAGCCGGGAACCGTCTACGCCATCTCGGTCAGCGGGCCGAAGGCCTACGAACTGAATCCGGCCAACCTCCAGCTGATGGCGGTAACCCGCCTGCACACGCAGATGTATCAGATCATCGCCGTTGCCCCCGATCAGCTCCGGTTCGAAGCCTTCTCCATCACCGGAGAGCGCGTCGATAGCTTCGAGTTGCGGAAGCACCCAGGCGCTAAAGGTAATTCCACCCTGGTGGAAACGCACCCTCAGGCTCCTGCCTCGAAGCGCTGATCCACTGGAAAATCCGCCGACGGCAACTCACCTGGAGCCCCCATGATCAAGCGCACCCTGCTTCTCCTCGCAGTCTGTTTCACCGCTGCGACTTCCTGGGCGGAGCCGCCTGCCAGGCCGACGTCTGCGGCTACCGCTTCGGCCGGGAAGGCCAAGGTCAAGCTGGCCCTCTGGGGCGATTCCCGCGAGAACCTGGACCAGGCCTGCGAGAACATCGCCTCGGTGCTCCTGAAGGACATCACCGACTGGGACGTCCAGGTGCACAGCGGGGACTTCACCCACGGCGGCACGGAGAAGGACTGGCGGCAGTCCCTGGGCTACAAGGGCATGGACCAGCTCTTCGTGAAGGGGCGGTTCCTGATGTGCACCAGCAACCACGATGCCGATGAGCAGCACCGGCCAGGATCCCGTGCCATCTACGACCGCTTCACCAGGGACGTCCTCCCCGTCAACAGCGCGGACCACACCACCCACTTCTACAGCTGGGACAGGGGCAACGTCCACATCGCCTTCTGTGACGGGTTCTTCACGGAGCCCGCCGTCATGCAGGCCTGGCTGGACGCCTATGTGAAGTCCATTCCCAAGGGGGACTGGCTGCTGGGGGTCTGGCACGATCCGGCCTACGCCGTGACCTACAAGGAAGACTACCTGTCCACCTGCCGCCCCTGGCTGGACGCGATCCAGAGCCATGGCGGAAAGTTCATCCTGAACGGCCACGCCCACGTCTACCTGCGTACCAAGCCCCTGCGCCCGGACGGCGCCGTGGACGCCAAGGCCGGCATGGTCCACATCATCAACGGCACCGGCGGAGCCAGCTGGAAGGACCCCGTCCCGGCTGACCCCAAGATCGCCTTCACGCCCTCAGTCCGCTCCTTCCCATGCATCACCTTCCTGACCTTCGAAGGGGAATCCGTCACCGTCCAGACCGTGGACGCGCGGCCCGGGTCCAAGCTCAAGGTGATCGATGAATTCAAATGGACCAAGTAACCCCGTTCCTCAGGAGACGACCTTGAAACGACGCATGCTGCTTTGCTTTGCCCTGCTGGTTCAGGCGGCTCTCTGCGGCCTCCAGGCCCAGGCCAGCCTTCCGGTCTACCAGTCCACCATCGCCATCGGCGGCAAGGGGGGCTGGGATTATCTGGCTGTGGAACCCGATTCCCACTACCTGTACGTCAGCCACGCGACGCAGATGCACGTGGTGGATCCGGCCAAGGGGATGGTGGTCACCACCCTGGCGGACACCCCCGGCGTCCACGGTGCGGCTTTCGCCGCGGAGCTCCACCGGGCCTTCATCACCTGCGCGGGCGATGGCTCGGTGCTGGTGGTGGACACCCAGACCTTCAAGAAAGTGGCGACTATAAAGACCACTGGGAAGAAGCCCGATGCCGTCCTCTTCGATCCCTTCACCAAGCGGGTCTTCGTCATGAACAACGGGGGCAACAACATCACCGTCATCGATGCGGCGGGTCTGAAGGTCCTCGGCACCATCGCCCTGAGCGGTGCGCCTGAGGCTGCCCGCACCGACGGGGCTGGCCGGGTCTTCGTGAATCTCGAGGACAAGAACGCCGTCGCCGTTCTCGACGCGACCTCCCTCAAGGTCCTGCGGGAGTGGCCCCTGGCGCCCCACGCCACGCCGACGGGCATGGCCATCGACCCGGAGCACCACAGGCTCTTCGTCGCCTGCCGCAGCAAGCACCTCGCGATCCTCGATACCAAGACGGGGAAGGTCGTTCAGGCCCTGCCCATCGGGGCCGGCACGGATGTCTGCGAGCTCGACCCGACCACCGGCCGGATCTACGCTTCCTGCAAGGACGGCACGGTGGCGGTCATCGCGGGGAAGGGCGGGGGGGCCTACGAGGTGGCCGGCACCCTGACGACCGAGACTGGCTCCAAGACCATGACCCTGGACCCCGGCACGCACCAGCTCTTCGTTCCCGCAGCCGGGGCCAAGGGCACCCCGGGGGATCCCGCCGCCGGGTTCCAGGTGCTGATCTACAGGTAGACTGCAGAGCCGCTGTTGCCAGATGGGGAATTCCCGATGCCGGAGGGCATCAGGAATTCCCCGGCAATTTACCGACGCCCGGCCCAGGATTGAGGATCCTGGTCCAGGGTGCTGCATGGATCACGGCGAGCGGTTGAACACTCTGACGCATCTGCTGGGCCTGGCCCTGGCGGTGGCCGGCACGGCTGTCCTGATCCTGGCGGCGGCCCATGGCGGCAGTGCGCTCAAGATCGTGAGCTTCACCGTGTTCGGCCTGTCGATGGTCAGCCTCTACGTGGCGTCCACCCTGTTCCACAGCCGCCGCGGCTCCGCCAAGGAGAGGTGGGCCAAGGCCGATCACTGCGCGATCTACCTGCTGATCGCCGGCACCTACACGCCCTTCAGCCTCGTCACGCTGCACGGTCCGCTGGGCTGGGGCCTGCTCGGCTTTGTCTGGAGCCTGGCCGCGGTCGGGATCACCAAGGAGCTGTGGTGGCGGCCCGATGGTGCGCCCCTGGTGCTGCTCTACGTCGTCATGGGGTGGTGCGGTGCCGGGGTGGGCCTGCCCTTGCTCCGCGGCCTCCAGGGCCATGGCTGGATCTGGCTGCTGGCGGGCTGCCTGTGCTACACCCTGGGCATCGGCTTCTACGCGCTGGGCAAGCGGATGCCCCACGCCCATGCCATCTGGCACCTCTTCGTGCTGGGGGGCACCGCCAGCCACTACGTCACGGTGCTGCGCTTCGTCGCCTGATGCTCCGGAGGGATTGGCGCCGGGGAACCGCATCGTTACACCCCGTTGCCCGGGAGAAGACGGGCGGCGGGAAGGATGGAGGGGGAGGCTCCCATGAAGCACCAGAAGGCCATCGCCCTCGTCGCCCATGACAACCGCAAGCAGGATCTCATCGAGTGGGTCTCCTGGAACCACGCCATCCTGGCCGAACACAACCTGGTCTGCACCGGCACCACGGGCCGCCTGGTGGAGCTGGCCCTGGCCCGCCAGGCGCTGGAGACGGAAGGGACTTTCCCCACTCCTGGCATCCGGAAGCTCAAGTCCGGCCCCCTGGGCGGGGACCAGCAGCTGGGCGCCCTGATCGCCGAGGGCGAGATCGATGTCGTGATCTTCTTCTGGGATCCCATGCAGCCCCATCCGCACGACGTGGATGTGAAGGCCCTCCTGCGCATCGCGGTGGTCTACAACATCCCCATCGCCTGCACCCGCAGCACGGCGGATTTCCTCATCTCATCCCCGCTCATGACCCGGCCCTACGAGCCCGCCGCCACGGACTACACCGCCTACATCGGGCGCAAGGTGGACGGGGATGGGGTGCAGCTCGACGCGTCGTAGTCGTTCATCAGCCAGGCGCGGACTTCCGCCGCCACCCAGGCCGGGTCATCCAGGGTGAGGTCATGGCCTGCCCAGGGATGGACCGCCAGGGGGCAGCTCCAGCGCCGGGCGATCGCCCGCGAGCACCGCGGGTCCACCAGGCGGTCACCGGCCCCCAGCAGCACCAGCGTGGGCACGGGGGCCTGCCGCGGGGCCCGGAAGCGGGCCGAGGCAACCAGCTGCCGGAGGGCGTTGCCCAGCGGCACCGGGTGCGCGGCGCGGAGGGCGGTCCACTGCTCGAGGACTTCGGGGTGGGCGTCGCGGTCGAGGCTGCTGGTGAGGTCGAAGATGAGCTCCTCCCGGCCCCGGTCCGAGGGCTCCAGCAGCACCTTGGCGAGCTTGGGCCAGGCGGCCGGGCGTAGCCGGTGGTGCGGGGAGCTGAAGGACCCGAAGCTGGTGTTGAGCAGCACACAGGCCCGGACCTCCTCGGGATGGGCGGCGGCCCAGGCCGCCGCGACCATCCCGCCCATGGACATGGCGAGCAGGTGGTAGGGGGGGGCCGCGCCCTGCCGGCTCAGCTCGGCCCGGCAGTGCTCTGCCATCTCCTCGATCCTCAGGGGGCTGGTGAGCCGGTTGGCCTTGCCATTTCCCGGCAGCTCCAACGGGAGCACCCTGGCCTCCGGCAGTGCCCCGGCCAGCAGTCCGGGAAAGGGCCCCCAGTGCCCTGTCTCCCGCACCAGCCCCCGCAGCAGGATCCAGGTGCTCATGGCATGGGCTCCGCCACCTGCTCGGGGTACCAGCTCGCCAGCGCCTGCAGCCGATGGGAGGCGCGCTCGGGGCTGTCGGGCAGCCAGCGCCCGGAGCTGATCGCGGCGCGGACGAAGAACTCGAGCAGGGGGAGGTGCCGGCGGAGGACCCGCTGCTGCCGGTGCTCGATCAAGGGATTGAATATGCCCGCCAGGGAGAAGAACTGCCGCGGGTTCTTCTTCACCCAGGTCCAGGAGCCCATCTCCAGGGTCATGGGCAGGAAGACATGACCGGGTTGGGCTACGGATTCCAGATAAAGGTAGTCCCACAGGTCGCCATGGGCCAGGTACTGCCGGCTCTGGGGCTCGAAGATGTACCGGTAGTTGCAGAGGGTGTCCTGGAGGAGCTCCTTGAGCGCGTGCATCTCCGCCAGGTGCTCGATCGGAACCCGCGTGTGTGCGTAGGGGAACCAGAGCCGGTCGTTGACGCCGAACCCGGAGTGGCAGTCCACGCTGATGGTGAAGCGGCGGGGCAGGAACTCGGCGCGCAGCAGCTCGCAGATGGCCCGGTTTTCAGCCTCCATGGGACTGCCCGACTCGCCCCGGAACCAGGGAAGCTGAGAGCTGTGCCGCTGACCTCCGATGAGCCAGGGCACCCGCTCCCGGGAGTCGACCGGCGCGTTGCGCATCAGGTCCACGCCGTTGGGGTTGGCCCGGGTGCCGAGCAGGATCCCTCCCGGGTTCACCAGGGGCACGAAGACCAGCCGCACGGACTGAAGCTGCTGGTGCAGGGTGTTGTCCCATTTCAGGCGGGAGGTCAGGTTGCGCAGATAAGCCAACACCACTTCGGCGCCGATCCGCTCCAGCCCATGGAACCCGCCGAAGAACCCCACCGCCGGCAGAGAGAGATCTGGATTGCCCAGGAACACCGCCTGGACAGGCAGGCGCTGGCCCAGGCACTCGACCTCGCAGAGCGTCCGCACCTGGAGATCGGCACCCCCGGTGTCGATGATCTTTGCCAACTCGTCAAGATAGGGCAGAGGCTGCATGGGCGTGATTATGAGGGGAGAATGGCCAGGAGTGGCGCAGGAAGGTGGGCCGTGAGGCCGCCCGGGAGGGCCTTTTTCGCAGGTTACTGAATAGTCACAAAGTGGTCATGCCGACGATTTCAAGAATCCTAGAATGGCCTTTAACGCTCGACGCAGGGTCAGGGCAGCAGTCTGCAGTCACCGGATGGAGGACACAGCCATGGGGGCCTTTTCCGCTCGCGGTTCCTTCCTGTCCCTTGCGGCCATCGGTGGTGCGGTGCTCTGGGGGCTGGCCGAGCTGCTCGCCCTCCTCTGGGCGCGCTACGTGGGCCGATCCCGCGTCGTCAACACCTTCTGACGCGCCCTCCCATCAGCCCGGGATCAGGTGAGAGGCGGAGGCCCGGCTCCACGCCCAGCACTCCTGGGCAGCGGTCTGGGGATCTGCCACCAGGCGGGGCTCTCCAAACTCGATCCGGGTGGTGATGGGCCCTGACCGGAGCAGGCGGAAGAGATGGGGCAGCAGGGCGTCCCTGCCCAGGAAGGCGGCCTGCTCCCGGGGGGCATAGGCCAGGCGGAAGGGCTGGACCGGCACCTGCCCCGCTTTTGCGATCCGGAAGGCCCCGGTGCGCCAGGGCCGGCCTTCGTCGAGGGTCGTCGTGCCCGAGGGAAAGAGCCCCAGGCTCATGCCCTGCGTCTGCAGGCACTCGAGAACGGCCCTGGAGGCCGCCCTGCGCGAGCCATCCGAGTCCCGCTGGACGAAGACCATCCCCGCCAGTCTTGCGGCGGGACCCAAGATGGGCCATTTTGCAATTTCCGCCTTGCCCAGGAAGACCACCGGCACTTGGCTCATGAGCACGGGAATATCAAGGTAGCTCAAGTGGTTTCCCACAAACAGAGTGGGCTCCTGCAGCGGAGCGATCGAGCCGACCCGCTCCACCTCCAGACGGAGCAGGGGCAGCGCCTCTCGAGCCCAGGCCGAGATGAAGCCCTGGAGGTCCTCCAGGGGCAGGTCGCCGCCCTGACCAGCCGCACAGCGGGCCGCCAGCCGGTGGTAGCGGAGGATGGAAGCGAACACGCGGTAGAGATCATGCAAAGCCTTGATATGGCTGCTCCCACCATGTGCGATCGGCGCCTCTCCGGGGCCGGTAGGTAACTCCTTCCCATCGACCAGGAGGGATGGGTCTACCCGTTGCTGGGTGAATGGGTCGAGCAGCCGGCTGCCTCGATTCGGACTGAGGGGAGCAGGGGCATGGACATGGGTAGACACAGGCCTCCTCGAGCAGGCATTCAGGGAACTCAGAGCGCACAGCAGCTTCGCAGCCTGATGATGACGCGACTCGGTAAATTGGCCATGACAAGGGGGTTGCCGATTTGTGTTTCGGAACCAGGCAGCGAACAGGGTGGGCTGCGCGAATGCCATCAAGATTTCCCCTTGTTTTCACCCCGGATGGCCTTGCAGCCCGTTAGAATGAGAGACCTCGGTGCGTTGTCTCACCACGAGTCGTTTTGATGAATCCACAAAGGGATTTCCGCTCTTGGCACCTCCGACGAGAGGCGCTGATCGGAGTCTCGGCTGGCTGCACGCAATGGCGTCCTTCCAAACAAAGGTGATCAGATGATGGCTTCCGCTGCCCTGACCAGGGATCGCAATACCGGGATGGCCGAGTCGAAAGCCACCCTCGAGGCTCTGCTCAAGGAGCTGGAGGAAGGCACTGGCCGCCTCGGACACGCCACCCTGTTCGTCGGCGAGACCCCCCGACTGGACATCCTGCTGCAGCGGGAGGCAGATGGCGCCCAGCTCCAGTGGGGCGTCAAGAGCCACGAGGACTGGGCCTTCAAGGCCACGCTGCTCCGCTTCGCCAGGGGCACCGAGCCCGTTCACCTGATCGTCGAGTCAGGGCCGGGCGGCACCGAAGAGGTCCGGGTCTGGGTGGTGCGCCGAGGCACGGAGTCCTTCTGGGCCTCGCCCCTGTCCCGGGAGCAGGCCCATGACTTCAGAGATCAGCACCTGAGTGCCGCCACCAGTCATTGAGTCAGTGAGTTCCAACCCATAGCCTTCACCTTCTCGCAACCGGCTTTGCCGATTGCGAGTTGAAGAATGACGGGGGGAGGAACAATCTTCGTTCAGTCCGCGGGGCCGCCCAGGCGGTAGCCGACACCGACGACGGTCTCGATGTGGGCGGCGGCTGCGTCACCCAGCTTGGCGCGGACGCGGCGGACGTGGGCATCGATGGTGCGGCTCTCGCCGAGGTATTCCAGGCCCCAGACCTGCTGGAGGATCTTGTCCCGGGTGAGGACGCGGCGGGGGTTCGCCAGGAAGTAGGCCAGCAGCTCGAACTCGCGGCGGGTCAGCTCCACGAGCTGGCCGTCCACCCGGGCGGTGTGCATGTCCAGGTCCACGACGATGGGACCGAAGGTCAGGGAAGCCTGCCGCTCGGCGCCTTCGCTGGGTGTGGCGCGCCGCAGGATGGCCCGGAGCCGGGCCGCCAGCTCCCGGGCGGAAAAGGGCTTCGAGATGTAGTCGTCTGCGCCCAGCTCCAGCCCGAGGATGCGGTCGATCTCCTCGCTGCGGGCTGTGACCAGCAGCACCGGCAGGGCCTTCAGGGTGGGATGGATGCGGATGGCGCGCAGGACATCGAGGCCGTCCATGTCCGGCAGGCTGAGATCCAGCAGGGCCGCGTCCAGTTTGGGGCCCGAGGCGTTCAAGGCGAGCAGGGCGTCCCGGCCCGTACCCACGGGCACCAGGTTGAAGCCCTCCCGGCGCAGGTGCTGCTCCAGCCCGAGGCGGATCTCCGTGTCGTCTTCGAGCAGGAGGATGCGTGGCATGGGGTTCCCCTATTCCGAGTCTACCGGACCGGGGGAGCCCAGGAGGTAGGCGTGCTTGGCATTCCGCCCCTCGAGGATGAAGAGGACCTCCTCGGCGATGTTGGTGGCCTGGTCGGCGATGCGCTCCCAGTTCTTGATCACGAGGATCAGGTGGCTGGCGCGCTCGATGCACAGGGGGTCCGCCATCATGAGCCGGAGCAGCTCCCGGTAGATCTGGCTGTAGAGGGCGTCCACGGAGTCGTCGGACTGGATGACGGTGCGCGCCAGGCCCGCGTCGCTGCCGATGAAGGCGTTCACGGCCCAGCGGACCATGCCGCGGGTCTCCGCGCCCAGGCGGTCCAGTAGGCCCGGGGACAGGATCGGGGGATGGACGTAGGTGGCCCGCCGGGCGATGTTGCAGCAGTGGTCGCCGATGCGCTCCAGCTCGGGGACGATCTTCAGGCTGGAGGCGATGAGCCGCAGATCCGTGGCGGCGGGCGCGCGCAGGGCCAGCAGGTCGATGCAGACCTGGTCCAGCTTCAGCTCCCACTCATCGAGCTTGCGGTCGAGCTGGAGGACCCGCTCCGCCTTGGGCTCCGAGCGCTCGGCCACGGCCTGCAGCGTGAGGTCGATCATCTCCTCCGCGATGCCGGCCATGGCCATGATGCCATCCCGCAGTTCCTTCAGCTCCGAATCGAACAGCCGCATCAGCCGAACCTCCCCGTGATGTAGTCTTCCGTCATGCGTTCCCGCGGTGTGGTGAAGATCCGCTCGGTCAGGTCCATCTCCACCAGCTTGCCCAGCCAGAACAGGGCTGTATAGTCGCTGACGCGGGCGGCCTGCTGCATGTTGTGGGTCACGATGACGATGGTGAGCATCTCCTTCAGCTCAAGGATGAGCTCCTCGATCTTGGAGGTGGCGATGGGGTCCAGGGCGGAGCAGGGCTCGTCCATGAGGAGCACCTCGGGGTTCACGGACAGGGCCCGGGCGATGCAGAGGCGCTGCTGCTGGCCGCCGCTCATGCCGCTGGCGCTCTCCTTGAGCCGGTCCTTGGTCTCGTCCCAGATGGCGGCCTTGCGGAGGCTGTCCTCCACGATGTGGTCCAGGGTCGCCCGGTCGTTCACGCCGAAGAGCCGCGGCCCGAAAGCCACGTTCTCGTAGATGGACTTGGGGAAGGGGTTCGGCTTCTGGAAGACCATGCCGACCCGGCGCCGGAGGTCGATCTCGTCGATGCCGCCCCGGTAGATGTCCACGCCGTCGATCATCATGTCGCCGGTGACCTTGACGGCGGTGGAGACCTCGTGGATCCGGTTGAAGCACTTGAGGAAGGTGCTCTTGCCGCAACCGCTGGGGCCGATGATGGCGGTTACACGCTCGGCGTGGATGTCCATGGAGAGGTCGTCGAGGATCTTCTTCTCGCCGTAGGCGAAATCCAGGTTCCGCACGGACAGCTTGACCGGCTTGGTCTCGGGGGTCTTCGGGCTCAGCATCAGCGGGTCCGCCGTCGGATGGCGCGGTCCAGGAAGCGGACCGCCAGGTTCAGGAGCAGGAGGACGAGGATCATCACCGCCGCGGTGCCGGCGGCGATCTCCCGCGCGTCGGGCAGGGTGCCGTCGGAGGTCACATACCAGAGGTGGACCGAGAGGGTCTCCCCGGGCACCGTCATCCGGAAGTCGGGGAAGTGGGCGCTGGTGTTGGTCCCGGCGGTGAACACCAGGATGGCGCTCTCGCCGAAGGCCCGGCCGGCCGTGAGCACCAGACCCGTGAGGATGCCCGTGGCCGCGTAGGGCAGGGCCACCTTGAGGATGGTCTGGAGCTTGGTGGCGCCCAGTCCGTAGCTGGCCTCCTTCAGCTCCCGGGGGACCGCCAGCAGGCTGATCTCCGTGACCCGGGTGATGACCGGGATGTTCAGCAGGGCCAGGGTGACGGCTCCGGAGCGGATGGAGAAGCTCCAGCCCATGGTCTGCACGAAGACGATCATGCCGAACAGGGCCAGGACGATGGAGGGGGTGGCCGCGAGGGTCTCGATGCAGAGGCGGAAGAAGCGCAGGGTGCGGCCCTTCCCGGCGTATTCGGAGAGGTAGATCCCGGCTCCGAGGCCCACCGGCAGGGACAGCCCCAGCGAGAGGACGACGAGGTAGATCGAGTTGAAGAGCTGGGGCTTGATGCCGCCACCGGCGTCCAGGGTCTCGGGCATCTTGCTCAGGAACCCGAGGTTCAGCACGGGCCAGCCCTGCTTGAGGATGGCCCCTACGAACACCGTCAGGACCACGATGAAGCCCAGGGCGATGGCCCAGAGCACCCCCCGCATGAGGCGGTCCACGGGCTTGGTGGTGCGGGACAGGTGGAGGGTCTTGAGCACGGGCATCAGGCCTCCCGCCCCTGGCCCAGCTTCCGGGTCGCGAGGATGAGGGCCATGGTGATCAGGTAGAGCAGGAGCCCCATGGCGAAGAGCACGTTGTTCCAGGTGGAGCCCGAGGCCGTGTTCGGCAGCTCCTGCACCAGCTCCGTGGTCAGGGTGGCGGCGGGAGTGAACAGGGTGTGGAGGAAGGAGGTGCTGCCGGTCGACTCCCGCAGCAGGGCGATCCACTGAGGGTTGTTGCCGATGACCATCTGCACGGCCATGGCCTCGCCGATGGCCCGGCCCAGGCCCAGCACGGTGGCGGTGATGAGCCGGGGCTTGGCCGCCGGGATCAGCACGTGCCAGATGGCCTGCCAGCGGCTGGAGCCCAGGGCCTGGGCCCCCTCGTCCAGGCTCGGGGGCAGGGACTCGAAGGCGTCCGTGGACAGGCTGACGATGGTGGGGACGATCATCACGGACAGGATCAGGGCGGACACGGCGAAGCCCGAGGCGGGCGCGTCCTTGAGCCAGCTCCGGCTCACGATGGGCAGAATCACGGTCAGCCCGAAGATGCCGTAGACCACCGAGGGGATGCCCACCAGCAGGTCCATGACCTGCCGCATGAGGTTCCGCATCCAGTGGGGCGCCAGCTTGGCGATGAAGACGCCGGTGAGGATGCCGGTGGGGGCGGCGAGGAGCAGGGCGAGACCCGTCACGGACAGCGACCCTGCCAGGAAGGGCAGGATGCCGAACTTGTCCGAGGAGGGCGCCCAGTCCGAGCTCAGGAAGACCTCGCCCAGCCGGAGGGTGCGGCCCACGTTTCCGGCCATGGGCACGAAGGCCGCCAGGCCCCGCGAGGCCAGGAAGAACAGGATGCCCCCGATGAGGAGGACCACCAGCAGGCTGCAGCCGAGGAATATAAGGTGGCTCCAGCGGTCCGCCAGGCGGCTCAGGCGGCTCTGGCGGAAGTTTAGGGCCGGTCTGGCCTCCTGGGAGCCGGCCGCGACGGGCGCGGCCGGCTCGTCCCGCTGGGCCAGGACGGCCAGGGGCGACGGAGGGCTCAGGGTGCTGTCAGGCAGGTCGTTCATGGCTCCGGCTTTCCGCAGAACCACCCGGCAGGCTGCCCGCCGGGTGGTCAGGGTTGAGTCTGCTTTTTAGATCAGAGCTTGGTCTTGAGGGCCTTGACGTAGCTGACGGGCAGGTAGCCGGCCTTGAGGACGACCCCGTCCTGGAAGGCGGGGCTGAGGATGTAGGCGAGGAAGGCCTCCACGACCTGCTTGGTCTTGGCGTCAGTCAGCTTGGCGGGGTTGGTGTAGGCGTGGCCGAAGGAGAAGACGGGATACTTGCCCGACTTCACGCCCTCGTTGCTGCACTCGACGCCGTTGTAGGCGATGCCGGCGATGCGGGCCTTGTTCTTCTCGAGGTGCTCCAGTTCCACGAAGGAGACTGCGCCGGCGGTGGTGGCCACGGAGGTGACGACGGCGCCGGTGGAGTCCTGGATCAGCACGTCCTTGGTGAACTCCTGGTCATGCAGGATGATCTTCTTCTGCACGGCGCGGGTGCCGGAGGACTCGGGGCGGATGACACGGACGATCTTCTGGTCGTGGCCGCCGACTTCCTTCCAGTTGTTGACCTTGCCCGTGAAGACCTGCTCGGCCTGCTGGGCGGTCAGGGTCGTCACGCCGACGCCGGGGTGGGCGATGAGGGTGAAGGGCTGGACCACGATGTTGTGGTTGACCAGGCCGGCCTTGTCCTGGTCGGGGGTGGCGTAGACATCCGAGATGCCGATGACGCAGCCGCCGCTGGTGACCTGGTTGAGGCCGGTCATGGACCCGCCCCCGCTGACGGCGATCTGGACGCCGGCGTTGGCCTTCATGAAATCTTCCGCGGCCTTCTTGACGATGGGGCCAAGGGCGGTGGAGCCCATGACCGTCACGGTCTGAGCCTGGGCACTCACTGAGAGCAGCAGCCCCGCCACGATGGTCTGGGCCAGTGTTCGGATCCTCATGGGTTCCTCCTGTGTGATCCCCAGCCTGGGCAAGCCGGGTAAAGGGGGGTACTCAGGCCTGTTACATCGGTGTAACTTCACCCCCGGCCGATCCCGCTTGCCCTCGGGAAAATAAGTGGGTTTAATGTTTATAGATCCCGCGTGCCGTTCGTGGCGCAGCCCAGGTACGGGGGTCGCGACCATCCCGCTTTTTCTCCCCCGGGTGGCCGAAGTCAGGGCAGGGCCCCCTTCGGTTTCCGGATCCACCCATCCCAACCCCATCAATCCCCAGGGCCGCTGAGCCTGCCGGGCGTAAGCCGCAGCCAAGCCCCTGGGCCCCGAGAGGAGCCTCCTTGAGCCCAAAGAAAACCATGCTGATCAACGCCACGGATCCCGAAGAGATCCGCGTCGCCACCCTCATCGACGGGGTGCTGTTCGACTTTGATGTCGAATTTTTACACAACGAAAAGATCAAGGGCAACATCTACAAGGCCCGGGTCGTACGGGCCGACACCAGCCTGCAGGCCGCCTTCGTTCACTTCGGCGGCCAGAAGAACGGCTTCCTGCCCCTGGGCGAGCTGCCCCGCGACCTGAGTGGCGACGGCCGCCGGGGCCGCATCCAGGACGTCCTGTCCCGGGACCAGGAGATCCTGGTGCAGGCGGTGCGCGAGGAGCTGGGCTCCAAGGGCGCCATGATGACCGGCCAGATCAGCATGGCCGGCCGCTACCTGGTGATCACCCCCGGCAACCCCGTGAACGGCATCAGCCGCAAGATCGAGAGCACCGAGGAGCGGCGCCACTTCAAGCAGCTCATCGACACCCTGGAGATCCCCGAGGACATCGGCGTCATCGTCCGCACGGCCAGCCTGGGCGTCACCAGGGAGGACTTCCAGCGCGACCTGGACTACCTCCTGGACTCCTACAAGGAAGTGCTGGCCCGCTACAAGCACCGGCAGGGGCCCGGCCTTGTCTGGCAGGAGGATGACGTCGTCACCCGCACCCTGCGCGACACCTTCAGCTCCGACGTCGAGGAAGTCCAGATCGACGACCTGGACACCTTCCACGCCGCCCAGTCCTTCTTCAAGCGCACCATGCCCCAGTACCTCGACGTGCTGAAGCACTACACCGGCAAGAAGCCTCTGTTCTCCCGGCACCAGCTGGAGGAGCAGATCGACCGCATCTACGGCCGGAAGGTGCCTCTGCCCAGCGGTGGCGCCCTGGTCCTGGACCAGACTGAGGCCCTGGTGGCCATCGACGTCAACAGCGGCAAGACCTCCGGCGACGGCGTCGAGGACATGGCCTCCAAGACCAACCTGGAAGCCGCCGAGGAAGTGGCCCGGCAGCTGCGCCTGCGCGACCTGGCCGGCCTCATCGCCATCGACTTCATCGACATGAAGCGCGAGAGCCACATCCGCGCCGTGCAGGACCGCCTGGTCGAGTGCCTGAAGGCCGACAAGGCCCGCATGGAGGTGGGGAAGATCAACCGCTTCGGCGTGCTGGTCATGACCCGCCAGCGCATCCGCCCCAGCCTCCAGCACGTGAACCACGAGACCTGCCCCACCTGCACCGGCACCGGCAAGGTCAAGACCATGGAGGCCCTGGTGCTGTCTGTGATGCGCCGGGTCCACGGGATCCTGGCCAAGGGCGGCATCGGCGAGATCCGCATCAAGCTGGCGCCCTCCATCGCCGCGGCGGTCCTGAACCAGAAGCGCCGCGAGCTGATCGTCATGGAGGAGCAGAGCGAGGCCAGGATCCTGATCCAGGCCGACTGGTCCATGAGCTACGGCGAGATGGCCGCCGAGATCGAGCGCGCCGAGGAGCTCCCGGTCGAGAAGCCTGCGCCGTCCAAGCCGCCCCGCGAGAAGGGCTCCCCCGAGGACGAGACCGTGGTCCTGGGTGGCGACAGCCCCATCTCCTTCGAGAAGGCCCTCGGTGAAAACACCAAGGACGCCAAGAAGGAGGCCTTCAAGTACGACCGCCGCGACCTGCAGCGGGCGGCCCTCGATGAGCGGGAGCGCCTCCGCGCCCTGTTCGAGAGCGCCAAGCCCGAGGACGAGGAGGCCGAGGAAGGTGCCGAGGAGTCCGCGGACGAGCCCAAGGGCGAGGGGGCCAAGCGCAAGCGCCGCCGCCGTCGCCGCAAGGGCGGTGCCGACCGGCCGGAAGGCGCCACCCAGACCACCGGCGCGGAGGCGGGCGAGCCCCAGGACGAGGCCCAGCCCGAGCCCCCCACCTTCACACCGGATCTGGTCGCCAGCCTGCTGACCCCCAGCCCCCGGCCCCGCATCGGCGCTGCTCCAGCCGCACCTGCGCCAGTGGCCGCCGAGCCCGCACCGGGCAAGCCCCGGCGCACGCCCCGGGCCAAGGTGCCTGTCACGCCGGAGCCGGCGCCGGTCGCGGTCCCCGAGCCGGTGCCAGCGCCGATGGCCGAGGCCGCCCCTGAGAAGGCCGCCAAGAAGAAGGCGACCCCCAAGCCCAAGGCCGCTCCCGTCAAGAAGGCCAAGGTGGCGGAACCCGCCGCCGAAGCCCCCAAGCCGAAGGTGACCCGGGCCAAGAAGACCAAGGCCGAGTAGCGGCCCGTGTCCCTCTACTGGCTGGCACCCCTCGCGTCCCTGGCCACCCTCCTGGGCGGCTGGGGCGTGGTGCGGTTCCTCCAGGGGCGGGCCCAGTTCATGCGCCTGCTCTCCGGCGTGGCCGCGGGCTACCTGCTCTCCCTGACCCTGGTGCGCATCATCCCCGAGTCCCTGGAAGCCAAGGGCGGGGAGGTCAATGCCCTCTGGGTGCTGGGGGGCTACCTGCTCGTCCACGTCATGGAGCACGGCATCACGCTGCACTTCCACTACGGGGAGGAGACCCACAAGGACGGGACGCCGCTCAGCGGGGTGCTGGCCCTGGTGGGACTCTCCCTGCACAGCCTCATGGACGGCGTGGCCATCGCCGCCGCCCTGTCCACCCGCAGCAACCTGGGCCCCCTGGTGGTGCTCGGCATCCTCCTGCACCGGATCCCGGAAGGTGGCACCATCTCCTCCATCTTCCTGGTGCGCGGCTTCGGGAACCGGGCGGCCCTCCTCGCGGCGGGCACCCTGGCGCTGGCGGCCCTGGTGGGCTCGGCCGGGCAGTCCCTGCTGCACCTGCCCCTCGGGCCGATCCTGGGCCTGACCGCCGGCCTGGCCCTCTACGTGGCCAGCTCGGACCTGCTCCCCGAGGTCCAGAAGGTCTCCGGACTTCGCGGCACCATGGCGCTGCTGTCCGGCGTGGGCATCTTCCTCCTAAGCGCGCGGCTGCTGCCGCACCACCACTGAGCGCCCCATGCGCCGGCTCGGGGTGGCGTTGCTGTTGGGGACCGGGCCGGTCCTGCTTACGGCGCAGGCTCTGCCGGCCCGGCCGGTGCTGGAGCCCCTGGACGCGCCGACCCCCGCCGAGCTGCTCCCCCTGCGTCCCTACTCCCTGGAGCGCGGTCCCGGCGCCTCGCGGGTGCCCTTCGACTGGCGCGGGGAGCGCGTGAGCGAGGCGGGCGACGTCTGGGTCCTGGAACAGGGGGCCATCCAGGCGGAAGGCCTGCTGCTGCTGGCGGACCGCATCGAGTACCACATCGCCGAAGGGAACCTCGTGGCCGAGGGGCACATCCGCCTCGAGGGCCCCGACCTCCGCCTGCGCTGTGAGCGGCTGCGGATGGGCTGGCGGGACCGCTCCGGCGAGGCCTGGGCCCTGCAGATGGACCTGCCGCCGACCTGGACCCTGCGCTCGAGCCACGTGGCCTTCGCCACCCTCCGGACCTGGAGCTTCGAGGCCGTGGAGCTGAGCCCCTGCCCGGAGGAGAAGCCCGGCTGGCGAGCGAAGCTCTCGAGCCTGAAGGTGGACCTGGACGGCTACGCGACCCTCAAGAACGCGCTCATCTACCTCGGGCCGGTGCCCACCTACTACTACGTGCCCTGGGCCATCTACCCGGCCCAGGCGGACCGGGCCTCGGGGCTGCTGCCCCCGACCCTCGGCATGTCCAGCGCCTTCGGCACCACCCTGGGCCTGACCTACTACCAGGTGCTCGGCCCCACGGCGGACCTGACCCTGGCCCCGGAGTATTTCACCAAGGAGGGGACGCTGCTGGGCGGGGACCTGCGCTGGCGCCCGGACCTGACCCACGAGGGCAGCTTCTCGGGCCAGACCATCCACCAGCGCAGCCTCGACGAAACCCGCTACCGCTACAACCTCAAGGAGGTCTGGCAGCGTGAGGACGGCTGGCAGCTCACTGCGGACGTGAACCAGGCCTCGGACAACCTGGTGGACGCGGACTTCGGCAAGGGGCTCGGCTACCTGGGCGCCACCAGCTTCGACTCGGCCCTCTACCTGGGGCGGAACTTCACGTTCGGCAACCTCAGCCTCTCCGCGGCGGAGCAGCGCAGCTTCTTCTACACGACGGCCCAGGGGGACCCCTTCTACAGTCCGGACTTCCCCGCCTCGCTGCGGCGCCAGACCCTGCCCCAGGCCGACTTCCGGTTCTTCCCGGTGCCCGTCCTCGGTCCGCTCTACCTGGATGGCGGCTTCCGGGTGGGCCGCTTCGCCTACCGCATTGAAGGTAGCGCCACGGTCAAGGACCAGGGCTATGCCTGGGACCGCCAGGACAGCAACGCCCGCCTCCACGGCCGCCTGGGCCAGTGGGGACCGTTCCGGGCAGACTTTGAGCTGATGGGGCGCGCCAGCCACTACAGCGCCACCCTGGCCTCGCCGGTCTTCGACCCCTCGACGGGCGTGAACGGGAGCGCCGTGGACCCGGCCACGAGTCCCTTCCAGGTGGATGGCGCCGCCACCACCCGGCTCCTGCTCTCCTCGCACCTGAGGCTGTCGGGTCCGCAGGTGGGCCGCTCCTTCGAGGAGGTCTCCCTGCTGGGCTACCAGGGCGAGCTCAAGCACGTGGTGGAGCCCTACTTCGGCTACACGGAGACCAGCCGCTCCAGCGACGTGGGGGTGATCCCGCGCTTTGACGCCGTGGACTCGAACCCCGGCGTCAACGCCAGCGCCTCCGGCGAGCGCAGCTTCGAGCTGGGCCTCAAGCAGCACATCCTCGGCCGCTCCGGTTCCGGCTTCAGCTTCGCGGACCTGGCCCGGCTGACGGTCTCCACGCGCTTCCACGTGACCCCCATCATCCTCAGCGACGGGCGCTACCAGAAGGGCTGGTCCTCGGTGAACACGGACCTGGATGTGGAGCCTGACAATCGCTGGCGCGTCAGCCTGCGCCGCTCCTCGGACCTCGGCACCGGCAACTCCGACAACGCCGTCAGCGTGGACATCAAGGGCAGCGCGGGCAACAGCTTCAACCTGGCCTACTTCTCCACGGGCATCAACCGCTTCCTGGTCCGCCAGCAGGGCCTGCAGTTCGGCGGCATCCAGCGGTTCCTGGAGGACCGCTGCCGCCTGGAGTTCACCGCCAACTACGACTACCGCACCCGCGGCTTCGCCTCCAGCCAGGTGGCCCTGGCCTGGGTGGAGCCCTGCGTGGCCTATGTGCTGAAGTTCACCCACGTGGCCCTGAACACGTCCATGGTCTCCGGGGGCCGGGAGGACCGGGTGGACCTCTCCCTGTCCCTGCGCGGCCTCGGGGACCTGTTCAGCTTCCGGCACTGAGGGGCTGCACACCCCCCTCGTAGATCACCACCCGGTTCCGGCCCAGGCTCTTGGCCTGGTAGAGGGCCTGGTCCACCTGGGACAGCAGACCCGAGATGGTGCCCGCGCCGGGTCCACCCACGCCGAAGCTCATGGTGGGGAAGAGGGCCTGGCCCGCGGCCAGCACGATGGGCTCTTCGTCGATGCGGGCCCGCAGCTTGTTCGCCACCTCGGCGCCCGCCTTGAGGCTGGTCTCGGTGAGCAGCACCGCGAACTCCTCGCCGCCGATGCGGAAGGCCAGATCGGACTTGCGCAGCGAGGTGCGGATGCGGGTGGCCAGCTGGCGCAGCACCTCGTCGCCCACCGGATGGCCGAAGCGGTCGTTGATGAGCTTGAAGTGGTCCACGTCCCCGATGAGCAGCACGAAAGCGCGGCGGTGGCGCTCCCACTGCCGGAGGGCATGCTCCAGGTTCTGGTCGAAGGCCCGCCGGTTCAGCAGCTCCGTGAGCGGATCGGTCAGGACCTCGTTGCGCAGGGCCGCGGCCTCGATCTCCAGCATGCTGCGGCGCTCCCGCAGGTCGTGGATCGCGGATTCGTACTCCAGCTGGATCCGCCGGGCGTGCATGAACTCGATGGCCCGCCTGCAGGCATGGATGAGCCGCGGCGCCGGGAGGGGCAGGGGCACCCAGTCGGAGATGCCCGCCAGGAGGAGCTTCCGCTGATCCGCCTCGTCCTTCACCTGGCCCACGAGGATGGTGTAGAGCAGGGGGTTCTGCTCCCGCAGCTGGGCCAGCACCTCGAGGGCACCGGCCACGCCGCCGGAGGAGAGGCCCAGCAGCAGAACCGGGGCCTTGAGGAGCCGCTGGGCCTCCAGGGCGTTGCGGGCGGGCGGGGAGTGGACCTCCAGGGCGAAGTGCTGCAGCATCTCCCGCGCCTTCCGGGCCAGGCCCAGCTGGAGGCCCACGGCGAGCACCGGGACCGGCTGGCTGTTCTGGCGCTCGAGCCCCCGGGCCAGGACCGGCCCCAGGATGGTCAGGAGCTGCTGGATGGTGGAGCTGGCGAGCAGGAACCCGTCCCCTTCGCTGGCCTTGAGGGAATGCCGATCCTGGTCCGTGGCGGGGTGCTCGAGGAGCAGGAAGATGGGCAGGTTCTGGAAGAGCACCCGGGCCTCGCCCCGCAGCAGGCGGCAGAGCCGGAAGCCGTCCATGGGATCCCCGCCCGAGTCCACCAGCAGAACCTGGACCTCCCCCCAGGCATCCTTGGCCAGGGCCTCCAGCGGATCGGCCGCGTGAATGATCCGGTGCCCGGCCCCCTCGAAGGCCATGCGCAGGCGTTCAACGAAGTCGATATGTCGGGAAATAACAAGCAGGTTCATGGAGAGGCCGCAGGTCCGTGCCCCTCAATGTTAGTTCGAAAGCGCTATGAATCACGAAAAAAGCGATCCAATACTGCGGCCGGGCCGATTCTTGGCAGCTGCCCGGGCCGGGGGCCTATTCCGCGAGGCCCTGCTCGGCCAGCCAGCGCTCGGCGTCGATGGCGGCCATGCAGCCGCTGCCGGCGGCGGTGATGGCCTGGCGGTAGGTGTGGTCCTGCACGTCTCCACAGGCGAAGACGCCGGCGATGCTGGTGCGGCTGGAGCCCTTCTCCACCTGCAGGTAGCCGGTCTCGTCCATGGGCAGCTGCCCCGCGAAGAGGCTGGTGTTGGGCTGGTGGCCGATGGCCACGAAGAGGCCCTCGATGGGCAGCTCGGACACGGAGCCGTCCAGGGTGTCCTTCAGCTTCAGGGCGCGGACCTTCTCGACCTTCTCGCCCATGGGGGTCTCGAGCACGGTCGTGAGCACCTCGAGCACCGTCTTGTTCCAGGCCGGCTGGATCTTCTCGTTGGCCAGGGCCCGCTCCTGCATGGCCTTGGAGGCGCGGAGCCGGTCGCGGCGGTGGATGAGGTGGACCTTGGAGGCGAACTTGGTGAGGAAGATGGCCTCCTCCGCGGCCGTGTCGCCCCCGCCCACCACGGCGATCTCCTTGCCGCGGTAGAAGAAGCCGTCGCAGGTGGCACAGGCGCTGACGCCCCCGCCGGACCGGGAGAGGTCCTCGTCCTTGCCCAGGCCCAGCCACTTGGCCGAGGCCCCGGTGGCGATGATCACGGCATCGGCGGTGTAGTCCCCCTTGTCCGTGGTGAGCTGGAAGGGGCGGCTCTGCAGGTCGGCCTTGAGCACGGTCTCCGACTTGATGACGGTGCCGAAGCGGAGCGCCTGCTCCCGCATCTCGTCCATGAGGGCCGGGCCGGCGATGCCGTGGCGGAAGCCCGGGAAGTTCTCGACCTCCGTGGTGATGGTGAGCTGGCCGCCGGGCTGGGCGCCTTCGAACACCAGGGGCTCGAGGTTGGCCCGGGAGGTGTAAAGGGCGGCGGTGTAGCCCGCCGGGCCGGTTCCGATCACGACGACTTTGTGGTGGCTCACGAGCGCTCCTGGCGATGAACGGGGCCCTCGGCCCCGTCCCTGAGTCTACCGCGCCAGACCCCGCTCCCGGAGGAGGGCCTCGGCGGCCGGCACGTCCCCGGGCACGTCCACGCCGAGGCTCAGGTGCGGCGTGTCGGCCACGCCGATGGGCATGCCCGCCGCCAGCGCCCGCAGCTGCTCGAGCATCTCGAACTGCTCGAGGGGGTGCGGGGCCAGCCGGGTGAAGGCCCGGAGCGCCTCGGGCCGGTAGGCGTAGAGGCCCAGGTGCCGGCGGAAGACGGCGAGCTGTTCGGGGGCCAGCCACGGGCGGAAGTCGGGCTCGAAGCGGGTGGAGTTCCGCAGGTAGGGGATGGGGCTGCGGCTGAAGTAGAGGGCCCGCTGGCGGTCGTCCACCACCACCTTCACGGCGTTGGGGTTGAACAGCTCGTCGGCACTGGAGAAGGGACAGGCGGCCGTGGCCATGGGGAGGTCCGGCTGCTCGCGCATGAGGCGCACCACCGCGGCCACGGTGTCCGGATGCATGGCGGGCTCATCCCCCTGGACATTGAGCACGCAGTCGAAGCCCCCGCCCAGGGCCGCCAGGGCCGCTGCAACCCGGTCCGTGCCGGAGGGCAGGGCCGAGTCGGTCATGACGGCCTCGCCGCCGAAGGCCTGCACCGTCTCGGCGATGCGTTCGTTGTCGGTGGCCACCACCACGCGGTCCACGCCGCGGGCCCGCTGGGCGGCCTCGAAGACCCACTGGATCATGGGGCGGCCGGCGATGTGGGCCAGGGGCTTGCCGGGGAACCGGGAGGCCTGGAAGCGGGAGGGCAGGACGGCGAGGGTGCGCATGGCCCCCAGTCTAGCCCCGGCCGGGGCGCCCAGATTCCAGTGGCTGCGGCCCCCTGCCGAATCGGAAGGGACCGGGAGTGCCATTGGATCAGTCCTACGACGATGTCTGGGCGGAGTGCGAGGACCTGTTCGCCCAGGCCCGGCAGACGCTCGCCGTGCTGAAGGAGCCCCAGCCCGCCCACGTGGTCCAGGCTTCCGTGAACGCGCTCTTCCGGGCCACCCACACCCTCAAGGGCATGGCCGGGATGCTCGGGTTCCCGGTGTTCAGCCGGGGGGCCCACCGCCTGGAGGACATCTTCGATCTCATGCGGAAGGGACGGCTGCGCTCCACGGACGCCCTGGTCGAGACCCTGGAGGGCGGCATCCTGGCCCTGGAGTCCGGCCTCGAGGGGCTCCGCCGCGGCCGCCCCGAGCCCGAGGACTACCTCCAGCCGGTCCGCCGCCAGCTAGGCGAGCTGGAGGCCATGGCCCGGCCCACGGATGGCCAGGCCCAGGACCTGAGCACCCTGCTGGACGTCACCCAGGTGACCCGGGCGGCCCTCTCGGACTACGAGCGCACCCGGGTGACCGCCCTGCTCCTGGCAGGCACCCCGATCCACGGCCTGGCCGTGGTCCTCCCCTACGCCACCTTCGACGAGCGCCTCCGGGCCATCAGCGAAGCCCTGGCCGTCCGGGGGGAGCTGATCTCGACGCTGCCCCTGGACCTGCCTCCGGACCGGGAGGGCCTGGCCTTCCTGCTGCTCTGGGCGGGATCCACGCTCGAGCCCCACCCCTGCCAGCCGGAGGAGTGGCTGGAAGGTCGGCTGCTGGCGGACCCGGCCAGCATCCCCGCCAGTCTCCGCGCCGAGCCGGCCCCGGCGGTGCCGATGCCCGCTGCCGCCCAGGAGCCGGAGCCACCGCAGCCCCCTCCGCAGGTCCACGAGGTGGAGATCCTGCGCCTCCCCGCCCACCGCGTCGATGCACTCGAGGCTCGGCTCATGACCGTGGGCCAGCTGCGGGACACCGCCAGCCGGATCCTGCGGCGGCTGGGGCAGGCGGACCTCGATGCGCCCCGGGTCCTCCTGGCCGACATGGAGCACGGCCTGCTGGACGTGCAGAAGTCCCTCCTCCAGATGCGCATGATCAAGGTGGACAGCCTCTTCACCCGCATCGAGCCCATGGTGAAGAGCCTCAGCCGGGAGCTGGGGAAGCCGGTCCGCCTGCAGTTCCAGGGCGGCGAGCTGGAGCTGGAGCGGAGCCTGCTCGGGCGGCTGTCGGAGCCCTTCCTGCACATGGTGCGGAACGCCCTGGACCATGGCCTGGAGCCCCCCTCGGAGCGGCTGGCCCAGGGGAAGAGCGAGACCGGCACCCTGAAGATCTCCGCCAGCCGCTGGGGACGTAACCTCCGCTTCGACCTCCGCGATGACGGACGGGGCTTCGACCTGGAGCGCCTTGAGGCCCGCGGGCGGGAGCTGGGCCTGATCCAGGTGGAAGAAAAGCCCGATCCCGAGCGCCTGCTCCGGCTGGCCCTGGAGCCCGGCTTCTCCACCCAGGACCGGGCCTCCCAGATCTCGGGGCGGGGCGTGGGCATGGATGTGGTGCGGGCCGAGATGGAGAGCCTGGGGGGTGAGATCCACCTCTCTAGTGAGCCGCGGCGCGGCAGCCTGGTCCGGCTGACCCTGCCACTCAGCCGCGCCGTGGTGAACTGCCTGAAGGTCCGCTGCGCGGGGCAGGTCTTCGGGCTGCCCCTGGACAGTGTCCTGCGGGTGCAGACCGGTCTGCAGGGCCTGCGGGGCGGCGAGCGGGTGGAGGTGCTGGGCGACTCCCTGCCGATGGAGTCCCTCCAGGCCTGTCTCGGCCTGCCGGAAGCCGGGAGCCAGCGGACCATCGTGGTGCTGACCCAGCAGGGGGGACCCGCCGGCCGCGGCCGCTTCGAGGTGGCTCTGGGCGTGGATGAAGTCCTGGACCGGGGCGACGTGCTCCTGCGGAGCCTGCCGGAGCTGGCCCAGACCCCGGGCATCATGGGGGGTAGCCCCCTGGAAGACGGCATCCTCTGGGTCCTGGATCCCGAAGCCGTGCTTGGGCTGGCCACGGACTCCCTCATGCGCCGGGTGGCCAGTGTCTGAGCCCGTCTGGCTCCAGGCCAGGGCCGCGGGACGGCACCTGCTGCTGTCCGCCCGGGACTTGCGAGAGGTGCTCGCCCCGTCGCCGGTCGTACCGCTGCCCGGGCGGCCCCGGGGCATCCAGGGAGTGGTGATCCACCAGGGGGAGTTCCTGCCCGTGCTCGCCTGGGAGGAGCTGGCGGGGTGTGAGGCCCCGGCCGCTCCGCCGACCGCCCTCGCTGTCCTCCGGCCCCGCCTGGCCCTGCCACTCGAGCAGCTCTTGGGCACCGTCGAGGTCCCGCCGGGGCCCTGGCTGGAGCTCGGGGAGGCGGATCCCGCGCGGGCCTGGTCCGGAGGGGTGCTGGTCCAGCAGGGGCAGGCCTTCCTGCGCGTGGATGCGGACCGCCTGGTCGACCTGCTGCGGCGGTTCCGGAACGAGCGCTGACGCGGCCCGGGCTTCATGCGACAATAGGTGTTTCGACCTCGGAGGACCTTTGAACCGTCGCCTTTGCGCCCCCGTCGGGATCACCGCCACCGGGCAGTGCTTTCCTCCGCGCGTGGTCACCAACGACGATCTTTCAAAGATCATGGAGACCAACGACGAGTGGATCCGGAGTCGCACGGGCATCAGCGAGCGGCGCTGGGTCGAGCCCGGCACCGGCGCCTCGCAGCTGGGCGCCCCGGCACTCCAGATGGCCCTCGACAACCGGGGCATCAAGGCCACGGAACTGGACGCGATCATCGTCGCCACGGTGACGCCGGACACCCTCTTTCCCGCCACCGCCTGCCGCATCCAGGAGATGGTCGGCGCCACCAACGCCTTCGGCTTCGACCTGAGCGCCGCCTGCTCGGGCTTCCTCTATGCCCTCACCACCGCCGCCAGCCTGGTGGCCGCCGGCGGCATCAAGCGCGTGGGTGTGGTGGGCGTGGACATCATGTCCACCCTGATCGACCTCGAGGACCGGACCACCTCGGTGCTCTTCGGGGACGGCGCGGGCGCGGTCATCGTGGAGCGCGTGGAGGACGGCCTCGGCATCGTGGACTTCGAGCACCGGATCGACGGCTCCGGGGGCTGCTTCCTCTACATGCCCGCGGGGGGATCCCTCAGTCCGGCCACGGCGGAGACCGTCGCGGCCCGGGACCACTACATCCACCAGTCCGGCAGCGAGGTCTTCAAGAATGCCGTGCGGGAGATGGCGGACAACAGCCGCATGCTCATGGATCGGAATGGTTTCCCTCCGGAGGAGCTGAAGCTCTTCGTGCCCCATCAGGCCAACATCCGGATCATGGATGCCGCCGCCAAGCGCCTGGAGCTGGACCCCGCCCGGATGATGGTCAACATCGACAGGTTCGGCAACACCACGGCGGCGACCATTCCCACGGCGCTGCACCAGGCCCAGGAACAGGGCCGCATGGCGAAGGGTGATCTGGTGGCCCTGGCCGCCTTCGGCGCCGGGTTCACCTGGGGTGCCACCCTGCTGCGCTGGGCCTACTGAGCCCCGAGCGGTGCGCATTGTCGCCGGCACGCTGAAGGGGCGGCGCCTCGAGGCGCCGCCGGCCCCCGATCAGCGGGTCCGGCCCACCGCGGACCGGGCGCGGGAGGCCCTGTTCTCCATCCTCCAGCGCTGGCCCCAGGGACCCTTCCTGGACCTCTGCGCCGGCACCGGCGCCGTGGGCCTCGAGGCCCACTCCCGGGGCTACGCGCCCGTGGTCTGCCTGGAGACCGCCGAGCCCGCCTGGAGCTGTCTCCAGAAGAACCTCGCCGGGCTGCCGGTCCGGGCCGTGCGGGGGGACCTCCGCCGGTGCCGGCCCGGGGACTTCCAGGACCAGGCCGTGATCTTCCTGGATCCGCCCTACGAGCGGGCCGAGGAGTGGTGGCCCCAGGTGGCCGCCACCCTGCGCGCCTGGATCGCGCCGGACGGCATCCTGGTCTTCGAGACGGGCCGCAGGACCACGCTGGAATTACAGGCGGGCTGGGATCTGGCCGAAACACGCGAGTATGGCGCCGCCCGATTCCACTTCTGGACCCCAGCCTGAACTGAGGGCGGAGCCCGCGGTCCAGCTCGGACCGGCGGAGCGGGAACGGATCCTCCGGCACCTGCGGATGGGCACCACGATCATCTGGGTGCTGCTGTTCATCGTTACCGGCATCCTGCTGGTATTCGTGGCACCGCCGGGCTTCCAGTTCACTCCTGTGGGGGTGCTGGCGGCCCTGGGTCTGCTGGCCCTGGGCAGCGGCGGGAACCTGCTGCAGGTCAGCCAGCTGGGCCGCCACCTGGCCACCCGCGCCCTGGGTCCCGAGTCCTACCGGCTCCTGACCCGCTTCCCGCAGTCCTCCTCGATGCTGTACGGCCTCCTGGGGCTCGGGATGAGCGCCGTGGGCTACCTGTGGGTGAAGCTCCACCTGGGCCAGAGCCTCTGGATCAGCTTCATCACCGCGGCGATGTTCGCGGTGCTGGTGGGGCTCAGCTCCATCTGCCACTACTTCATCGCCAAGCAGAACATGATGCGGCTCTTCAAGCTGCTCGCGGGGCAGGCGGGCTTCAACGACTCCTTCGCCCGCTTCTCCACCAGCCTCCGGGCCAAGTTCGGCTTCGGCTTCCTCGGGATCACCGGCGGCGTCCTGCTCCTCTCCATCCTCGTGTCCGGGCTCACCCTGCAGTCCTCGATCCGGACCAAGACGGCGAGCTACGCCCGCAATGAGCTGACCAACCTGGCGGATTCCGTGGCCTTCGTGGCCGAGATGAACACCACTCCCGAGGACCTCGAGGCCTTCCTGGGGACCCTGCGCCTGGGGGCCGGCGGCGGGGTCTCCCTGCGCCTGCCCGCGAGCCGCGGGGGGCGCCTCCTGGGCTCCCGGCTCCAGCCCGCCGGTGGCGGGGACATCCTGGTGGTCCAGCCTCTGGCGGACGGCTCTGAGCTGCGGGCGGTGATCCCCGAGGCCGAATACGCCGACGCGGTCTGGAAGGCCCTCCGCCCCAACATGGCGATCCTCCTGCTGTCGGCCGCCTTCCTGGCCTACTTCATCCCCCTGATCCTGCGCGACGTGCAGCAGCCCCTGCTGCTCCTGAGCCACAACACCCGGCGGGTGGGCGAGGGCCGCATCGACCGGGTGGAGCCGGTCTACAGCGATGACGAGGTGGCCTCCCTGGTCCAGGGCTTCGGGACCATGGTGGGTAGCCTCCGGGGCATGGTGGTGCAGATCCGGTCCGCCAGCCGGGATCTGGCCAAGGCCAGCACCCTGATCCGGGAGTCCGGCGACGGGGTCCGGAGCTCCAACTCCGGACAGCGGGCCCTCATCGAGGCCTTCCACCAGGAGATCAACCAGCTCACCGACACCTCGATCGGCATCAGCGCCAGCTCCATGCAGCTGAGCCTCGCCTCCGAGAGCACCAACACGACCATCGTGGAGATGGCGGCCAGCGTCCAGCAGATCAACCTGAGCATGGACGAGCTGCTGATGGTGGTGGAGGGCATCACCTCCGCCATCCGGGACTTCGACGTGGCCATCAAGAACGTGGGCAGGAATGTGGACCACCTGGCCGACCACGCCGAGCACACCAAGGAGTTCGCCGAGAACCTCGAGCAGAGCACCTCCGCCATCGACGACAGCGTCAAGATCGCCCAGCGCTACACCAAGAAGGTCATCCACAACGCGGGCCGCGGGATGGAGCTGGTGGCTCGGAACCGGGAGAAGATCCAGGTGATCGCGCGGGTGGTGCAGGACTTCCACGGGACCACCCGGACGCTGCTCCAGCTGGGCGCGGACATCGCCAAGATCCTCGACTACATCGGCGACCACACCCAGCAGACCAACATGCTGGCGCTCAACGCCGCCATCATCGCCTCCCAGGGGGGCGCCGGCGTCGACCAGTCCCGGGGGTTCTCGGTGGTGGCCGACGAGATCAAGCTGCTCTCGGAACAGACCAGCCGCTCCACCAAGGAGATCCAGCAGATCATCGGCACCCTCCAGGCGGAGATCCGCAAGGCCTACCAGCAGGTGGAGCTGGGCCTGGATGCCGTCCGCGACGGGGCGGACTCGGTGGGCCAGAGCGAGGTGGCCCTGCAGGCCATCCTGGAGTCCGTGAGCGAGACGGACAGCGTGGTGGAGAGCATCCTGTCCGAGACCCTCCAGCAGGCGGGCCAGGCCTCCCTGATCCACGAGGCCAACCGGAACATCCACAACCAGGTGGAGACCATCCGCTCGGTCATCGAAGAGCAGCAGCAGACCAGCAACTACATCCTCTCTCTCGCCATGAACGTCCAGCAGGCCACCGCCGTGGTGCGGGACTCGACCCGGGAGCAGAGCACGGGCAGCGACGAGATCGCCAAGGCCACGGAGCAGGTCCGGGCCCTGGCCAGCCACCTCCACGAGATCCTGGCGCAGCAGGAGGACCACGTGATCTCCCTGAAGGAGACCATGAACCGGGTCCTCGGCAAGGCCCTGGAGAGCGAGCGGGCCATCGAGGCCTCCAACGGCGCCGTGGAGCAGCTGGGCCTCCAGGTCCACATGCTCAACCGCGAGGTCAACCTCTTCAAGCTCTAGCCCGCAGGGCTACTGCTAGGCTGATAGGCGTCTCCCCGGGCCCCGCGCATGTACCGCCTCTCCATCAAGACCAAGCTGAGCACCGTGATCAGCATCCTGGTCCTCTCCTTCATCGCCTTCAACCTGCTCTACTACCCGCGCTGGGTGGAGCAGCAGATCCGCGCCCAGGCCGAGCTCAGCGCCCGGCAGGTCGCCGAAACCGCCAGCTACGCCCTGGGGCCGGCGGTGAGCACCGGCAACACGCGGGACATCGCCAAGGTGCTGCAGGGCGTGCAGAACATCCCCGCCTTCCGCTTCAGCGCGGTGTTCTCGTCGACCGGGGAGGCCCTGGACAGCACCCCTACCACCCCGGAATGGGCCATGGGCCAGGTCATCAAGGACGGCATCTCCCACACCTACGCCCGGCGGGAGGACAGCATGCTCGTGGCGGTGGCGCCGGTGTTCTACGAGGAGCCCCGGGCCGACCAGGTGGGGACCCTGGTCATCGGGTTCACGACCGAGGGCACCCAGCGGGCCGTGCGGGAGAACATCCGGGCCAGCCTCACCCTGGGCCTGGTCACCCTGGTCCTGGGCATCGCGGCGGCGATCCTCCTCTCGAACCGCTACCTGCGGCCGGTGATCGAGCTCACGGAGGCGGCCCAGAAGGTGGCCCAGGGCAACCTGGAGACGGTCTCCGTCAAGGTGCGCACCCGGGACGAGATCCAGGACCTCAGCCACTCCTTCGAGGTCATGACGGACAAGCTCCGGGTCTCCCGGGACGAGATCGACCGCCAGACGCGGCTGCTGGAATACCGCGTCCAGGAGCGCACCCGGCAGCTCATGGAGACCATCTGGGAGCTGGAAGAGATCCGCGCCAACCTCGAGCAGCTGGTCCTGGACCGGACCAAGGGGCTGGAGCAGAGCCGCACCGAGATCAAGGCCTGGGCCGACACCCTGGAGGAGAAGGTCCAGGAGAAGACCCAGGAGCTGCGCCAGCTGAACGAGAACCTGCTGTCCAGCTACCAGAGGCTGAAGGAGATGGACCACCTCAAGGACGAGTTCCTGGCCAACATGAGCCACGAGCTGCGGACACCCCTGAACTCAATCATCGGCTTCTCGGGGATGCTCATGCAGGATCCCCAGGGCCGGCTAGGCCCCGAGGCCAAGGAGGATCTGTCGATCATCTACCAGAACGGCCGGTCCCTGCTGGGGCTCATCGATTCGATCCTGGATCTTTCCAAGATCGAAGCGGGCAAGATGGAGCTGCTGCTCGAGGAGCTCGACCCGATGCCCCTGCTCGACGAGGTGAAGGCCATGGCCGCCGGCCTCATCAAGGGCCGGCCCATCACCCTCGAGTACCAGCGGTTGAACCAGGCTGTCCGGGTGATGGGCGACGCGGACCGGCTGCGGCAGGTCTTCACCAACCTCGCGGGCAACGCCGTCAAGTTCACCGAGGCGGGCACCGTCCGCATCACAGCGAGCTGCGACGGGAAGCTGTTCCGGGTCCGGATCGAGGACACCGGCATCGGCATGAACCAGACGGAGCTGGCCCGGCTCTTCGTCCCCTTCCAGCAGGTGGACGGGAGCATCACCCGGCGCTTCGGCGGCACCGGCCTCGGACTGGCCATCAGCCAGCGCTTCATGGGCCTCATGGGCGGCCGCATCATCGCCCGCAGCCGCAAGGGGGAGGGCAGCACCTTCATCATGGAGATGCCTTTGGCGTCGGGAGGGCCGGCATGACCCCCGCGGTCCGCATCCTCTGCATCGAGGACAATCCCATGAACTGGCGCCTGGTCCAGCGGCTGCTGGCCCAGGCTGGCTACGAGATGCACTGGGCTCCCGACGGCCTGAAGGGCTGCGAGATGGCCCTGGAGCTGACGCCCGCGCTCATCCTGCTCGACATCAACCTGCCGGACCTCTCCGGCTATGAAGTCGCCACCAAGCTCCGGCAGAACCCCAACCTGGCCGACACCCTGATCGTGGCCCTCACCGCCAAGTCCATGCGACACGACCGGGAGACCGCCCTCGTCACCGGGTGCGACGGCTTCATCGCCAAGCCCATCGATCCCTTCCTCTTCGTGGGGCAGGTGGAGTCCTACCTGGGGGGCCAGCGGGACCGCCTGGAGCTGGGTCGGGAGAAGGCCGCCCTGCGACAGTTCAGCCAGCAGGTGGTGGACCACCTGGAGGTCCAGCTGCGGGAGGCCCAGGAGAGCAACCGCAAGCTCCTGGCGGTCCAGGGTGAGCTGGAGCAGCGGAGCCACCACCTCTCCCGGCTGCTGGCCCTCAGCCAGGACGTCATCCCCATCCGGGACGCGGATGAGATCCTCCGGCGGGTGCTTGGTCAACTCCAACAGGAACTTAACTTAAATCATCTTTGCTGCTACCGCCTGCACGACAGCGGGGCCTACTTCCGAGGTCAGGTCTGGACGCCGGATGGGTTCCAGGAGACCCCGGTGCTGCCGACGGAACATTCCCTGGCCGTCTGGACCGCTGAGCTTGCTCCCGGGACGGTCCTGTCAGGCCCGGAGCTCCGGCAGTCCGGGGCGTGGCAGCAGGGCATCGAGCTCAAGCTCTGGGCGCCCATGGCCCAGGCCCTCCTCCTGCCGCTGCGGCAGCGCTCCAACAACGAGCAGCTCTGGGGGTTCCTGGCCGCGGACCGGGTGGCGGCGCCGTATCAGCCCTTCGAGCTGGAGCTGGCCGCCATGCACGCGGGCCAGCTCCACGTGAGCCTGGAGAACGCGGCCCTCATCACCCACCTGGACGAGACCAGCCGCGCGCTGGGTACCAGCTACGAGGGCCTCGAGGCCACCTATGTCGCCCTGAAGGAGGCCCAGCGCGCCCTCGGGGACCAGAACCAGAAGACCGCCCTGGGCGGTCTGTTCCTGAACATGGCCCGACGGCTGGAGGGACCCGTGCGGACCCTGCGGGAGGAGAGCGCGGCCCTGGCCACCGCCATGGACCAGGTGGCCGTGCCGGCCCCGGAGGAGCGCGCGGAGTGCCACCGCAGCATGGCGCAGATCCAGGGCGCCATCGGCCAGGTGGACCGGCTGGTGCGCGCCATGGTCCACCGGGCGGGCCAGGGACAGTCCACGACCCCCGAGTGGCTCAGTCTCCACGAGCTCCTCCAGGAAGAGGTGGAGCTGTCGCGGGCCGCGGGCCTGCTGCCCGTCGACCTGCCGGTGGTCCTGGAACTCCAGGCCGGGCATGACCGGCTCTACGGCGTCAGCACGGACTTCAGCGAGGTGCTCAGCCACCTCTTCCACCACGCCGTCGAAGGCCAGCCCACAGTCCTCATCCTGAGGTCCCTCCTGGAAGGCAGCCGGTTCGTGCTGGAGCTGGAGGATGACGGCGCCCCCATCAGCACGGCGCTCCACGCGGGCGCCTTCGAACCTTTCCAGGTGCTCAGGCCCGAACCGGACCAGCCTGGGCGGCGGCCAGGCCATGGGCTCTCCGCCTGCGTCCAGCTTATGAACTCCTATGGCGGAACCGTGGAGATCCTGCCGCAGAGACAGGGCTCCCTCGTGCGCGTCAGCCTCCCCCTGGAGTGACGGGGCTGCCCCGGGTCGGGGCATCTCTGGCATTCTGCCTAAGTGCCTGTCTGAACGCCAAAGGAGTTCTGCCATGAAACGCCTGCTGCTTGCCGCCCTGTTGTTCCCCCTGAGCCTGGCGGCCCAGCCCGCGGCCGATGCGGGGCTGCTGGATGCCCGGGAGGTCCACCTCCGCGCCCCCCGGAAGCTCACGGCCACGGGCTCCAACGCCGAGGCCTACTGGTCCACGGACGGGAAGAAGATCATCTTCCAGAGCACCCGGGACGGCTATCCCTGCGATCAGCTCTACACCATGAACGCCGACGGGTCCGCACAGACCCGCGTCAGCTCCGGCAAGGGTCGCGTCACCTGTGGCTGGTGGCTGCCGGGCGACAAGAAGATCATCTTCGCCAGCACCCACGGTGCCGGACCCGAGTGCCCCGAGGGACCACCCTACACCCCGGGCAAGTACCAGTGGCCCGTGTTCCAGGGCTTCGACCTCTACATCGCCAACGCCGACGGCTCCGACGCCAGGCCCTTCCTGCCTTCGCCGGGCTACGACGCCGAGGCCACCACCTCCCCCAACGGCAAGTGGATCATCTTCACCAGCGAGCGCAGCGGTGACGTGGACGTCTGGCGCGTGGACCTGGATGGCCAGCACCTGCTCCGCCTCACGGATGGCGTGGGCTATGACGGTGGCGCGGTGTTCAGCCCCGACTCCAGGCTCATCGCCTGGCGCACCAACTACCCCAAGGGGGAAGAGGCCACGGCGAAGTACAAGAACCTGCTGAAGCAGCACCTGGTGGAGCCCATGGCCATGGACATCTGGATCATGAACGCCGACGGCTCCGGCAAGCGGCAGGTCACGAACCTGCCGGGAGCGGCCTTCGCGCCCATCTTCACGCCGGACGGCAAAGGCCTGATCTTCGCCTCCAACCACCACGACGACCAGGGCAAGGGCCGCGGCTTCGACCTCTTCCGCGTGAACCTCGACGGCACCGGGCTGGAGCGCATCACCTGGACCGGCGGCTTCAACTCCTTCCCCCACTTCAGCCCCGACGGCAAGCGGCTGCTCTGGGTGAGCGGCCGGGCGCCCCGGGGGCCGCGCCAGTTCGACGTCTGCGTCGCGGAGTGGCTCCCTTGAAGCCGGCCATCTTCCTGGATCGCGACGGCACCCTCAACGAGGAAGTGGACCACCTCTGCGACCCCGACAAGCTCGTCCTGATCCCCGGCGCCGCCGGCGCCGTGGCGCGGCTCAATGCCCTCGGCATCCCCGTGGTGGTGGTCACCAACCAGAGCGGCATCGGCCGGGGCCGCTTCAGCTGGGAGGACTTCGACGCGGTCATGGACCGCATGGCCGACCTGCTCGCCGTGGAGCACGCCCGGGTGGATGCCGTCTATGCCGCGCCCCACCACGAGGAAGGGCAGGGGGAGTATGCCGTGGCCGACCATCCGGAGCGCAAGCCCAACCCCGGCATGCTGCAGCGGGCCGCCGAAGACCACGACCTGGACCTGGCCAGGTCCTGGATGATCGGGGACAAGGCCATCGACCTCGAGGCCGGCCGGCGCGCCGGGTGCCGCGTGGCCCTGGTTCGGACCGGCTATGGCTCCCGCGTGGACGGCAGTGGCGCCGACCTCGTGGCCACGGACCTGCCCGAGGCCCTGGAGCGCATCCTGGCCTTGTGGCCATGATCCTGGTCGAGAAGACCGGCCTCATCCCAGGCGTCCTCCTCCAGCGGTACAAGCGGTTCCTGGCGGATGTGCGCCTGGCTGACGGCAGCGTGGTCACCGCCCACACCACCAACACCGGCTCCATGAAGACCTGCTGGGAGCCCGGGGACCGGGTGCTGCTGGAGCGGGCCGCGAACCCTGACCGCAAGCTGAAGTTCACCTGGCTGGCGGTGGAGCGGGGCTGCGGCTGGGTGGGCGTGGAGACCGGCATGCCCAACAAGGTGGTGGCCGAAGCCGCCCGGCGGGACGCCCTGCCGGGCCTGTCCGGACTGCGGGAGGTCCGCACCGAGGTGAAGTACGGCGCCGAGCGCAGCCGCATCGACGTGCTGGCCCTGGACGCCCAGGGCCGCCAGGTCTTCATCGAGGTGAAGAACACCACCCTCAAGGACCGCCAGTGGGCCCTCTTCCCGGACGCGGTCACGGAGCGCGGCACCAAGCACCTCCGGGAGCTCCAGGCCATGGTGCGTGAGGGCCACCGGGCCGCCATCGCGCTCTTCGTGCACCGCACCGATGTGGACCGCTTCGACGCGGCGCGGGAGGTCGATCCGCTCTACTCGGCGGAGCTGGACCGCGCTGCGGACACCGGGGTGGCGGTGCTCCCCCTGGCTGTGCGCCTCGTCACAACCGAGGAGCCCGGAGGCCTGTGGAGCCTGGGCTGGGCGCTGCCGGGCCTTCTGCCCTGGGTGCGGCGGGTCTAGACTGGGACTCACCGGAGTCCTTGATGTCTGAGCTCATGAAGACCCCTCTCAACGCCGCCCACCGCGCGGTCAACGCCAAGATGGTGGACTTCGGGGGCTGGGACATGCCCGTGCAGTACCCGGCGGGGATCCTCGCCGAGCACGAGGCGGTCCGGACCAAGGCCGGCCTCTTCGATGTCAGCCACATGGGCGAGATCCGCGTGAAGGGGCCGGGCGCCCTGGCGCTGGTGGAGCATCTCACCCCCAACGCCGTCTCCAAGCTGGCCCTCGGGCAGATCCACTACACGGCCTTCCTCTACGAGAACGGCACCTTCGTCGATGACCTGCTGGTCTACCGCGAGGGCGAGGAGGAGTTCCTGCTGGTGGTGAACGCGGGCAACTCCGACAAGGACTTCGCCTGGGTCCAGCAGCACGCGCCGGGCTTCGACTGCACCGTGGTCAACGAGAGCCCCGCCACGGGCCAGATCGCCCTGCAGGGACCCCTCGCCCTCTCGATCCTGCAGCCCCTCACGAAGACGCCCCTGGAGCCCATCGGCTACTACCACTTCACCCACGGCGAGGTCGCCGGGATCCCCTGCCTCATCAGCCGCACGGGCTACACCGGCGAGGACGGCTTCGAGCTCTACTGCGCTGCCGGGGACGCGGAAGCCATCTGGAACGCGGTGCTGGCCGCTGGCACCCCCCAGGGGCTGCTGCCCGCGGGCCTGGGCTGCCGGAACACCCTGCGCCTGGAGTGCAAGATGGCCCTCTACGGCCACGAGATCGACGACACCATCCACGCCCTGGAAGCGGGGCTCGGCTGGATCGTGAAGCTGGACAAGGGCGACTTCATCGGCCGCGATGCCCTCCTGGCCGCCAAGGCGGCCCCGGCGCCCCGCAAGCTCGTGGGCTTCAAGACCCTAGAGAAGCGTGACATCGCCCGGGACCACATGCCCGTGGTGCAGGATGGCCAGTCCATCGGGTTCGTCACCAGCGCGGCCCCCTCGCCCACCTGCGGCATCAACCTGGGCCTTGCCTACGTACCCACGGAGCTGGCCAAGGTCGGCGGCCGCATCCAGATCGACATCCGCGGCCGGGCCGTCCCGGCCGAGCTCATCCCGACGCCCTTCTACAAGCGCCTGAAGTAGCTGTCGGCCGGCAGCGATCAGCTGTCAGCCAACCCAAGCCAGTCCCCTTTTTTCGGAGGATCCATGTTCCCGGCCGACCTGAAGTACACGAAGGACCACGAGTGGCTGAAGCCCGCGGCGGATGGCACCGCCCTGGTGGGCATCACCAGCTACGCCCAGGACGCCCTGGGCGACGTGGTGTTCGTGGACCTGCCGGAGGTGGGCGCCAGCTTCGAGCAGGGCGAGGAGTTCGGCACCGTGGAATCCGTGAAGACCGTCTCGGAGCTGAACCTGCCCGCCGCCGGGAAGATCCTCGCGGTCAACGAGACCCTGGCGGATCATCCGGAGGCCGTGAACGAGGACCCCTTCGGCCAGGGCTGGATGGTGAAGATCCAGCTGTCCGGCGGCCTCGATGGCCTCCTGGACGCGTCGGCCTACGAGGCCCTGGTCAGCGCCGAAAGCCACTAGTGCCGTTTCCGGTCCTCGCTGCGCTGCTCTGGGGGACCGCCCTGGCTCAGGCTCCCGTCCCGCCCGCGCCCGCAGCCGCGCAGGCGGTGCCGTCCGTGGACTCGGACGCCACCCGCGTCCTGCGGCTGCGGGCCCTGGTGGAAGCCGCGGAGAACGCCCTGGAGGCCGACGACGAGGAGGCCGCCGCGGACCGGGTGGACGAAGCCGATGTCCTCATGGCCGACTGGTCACCGGAGCTGCTCAAGCAGGCCGAGGTGCAAGTCCTGATCCAGCGCCTGAAGGACGTCCAGGACCAGTTCACGACCGAGGATGCCGCCGAGCCCGAGCCCGGACTCAAGGCCGCCGAAGAGGTCGTCACCTTGGGCGGCGAGGCCCTGCGCGCCGAGCAGGAGCGGGTCAGGGCCGCCGAACAGGGGGCCACCTACGACTACCCCATCGACCTCAATGACCGGGTCCTCACCTGGGTGAGTCTCTTCAGCAGCACCAAGCGCGGCTTCATGGAGAACGCCCTGGGCCGGGCTTCCATGTACATGCCCATGATCCGCCAGGTCTTCGCCGAGGAGGGCGTGCCGTCCGACCTGGCCTACCTGGCGGTCATCGAGTCGGGCTTCCGCAATGAGGCCAACAGCAAGGCCAAGGCTGTGGGCATGTGGCAGTTCATCCGCGCCACGGGCCGCATCTACGGCCTCAACGGCAACGCCTGGCTGGAGGAGCGCCGCGACCCCATCAAGGCCACCCGGGCCGCCGCGCGCTACCTCAAGCGGCTCTACCAGATCACCGGCGACTGGTACCTGGCGGCCTCCAGCTACAACGCCGGCCCCCTCACGCTGGACCGGGCGATCCAGAACGTGGGCAGCCGGAACTTCTGGGACCTGGCCCGCTCCCGGTGGCTCCGCACCGAGACCAAGAACTACGTCCCCGAGCTGTGCGCGGCCATCCTGGTGGGCCGGAATCCCGAGCGCTACGGCCTGCGGGTCATCCCCCTGACGCCCTACGCCTACGAGACCGTGGCCGTGTCGAGCATGACCAGCCTCTCGGTCCTCGCCCGCTGCGCGGGCACCGACGCGGCGACCCTGCGGGCCCTGAACCCCGAGCTGCTCCGGGGCTCCACGCCGCCCGGGAACTACCTGCTGCGGGTGCCGCCGGGCCAGGCCATGGACTGTCTGCGCCAGCTGGCCCGCATGCCCGCCGGCAAGCGGCTCGACTTCCAGAACTACACCGTCCGCAAGGGCGACACCCTGGCCAGGCTGGCCAAGCGCTTCAAGCTCACCGAGGACGACCTGCTCACCGCCAACGACATCACGGCCAAGCAGTTCAAGCCCGGGAAGCGGCTCCTGGTCCCGCCGCCACCGTCCCTGCAGCTGGACGACCGGGATCTCGCGGGCCGCAGTGAGCGCCCGAAGTCCCTGGGTGATCGGCCGCTGCCGCCGCTGCCCACGCTGCCGGCCGAGCTGGCCGCGCCACAGGGAGAGGCCCGCTCGGAGGCGGTGGTGGTCCCCCCACCCGCGGTCGCTCAGCCCGCCAGGCCGGCAGACGCCCCTGTCGCCAAGCTCCCGGCCAGGCCCGCACCCGCCCCGAAGGCCAAGGCCGGCGGCGTGGTCCTGGCCAAGCCCGGCGATACGCTGGCCAGGCTGGCCCGTACCCACGGAGTGGCTCTCGGCGAGCTCCTCCGCCTCAACCCCGAAGCCGCCAAGACCCTGCATCCCGGCGATGAGATCCGCCTCCCCGGCGGCGCTGTCGATGCCGGGCCTGCCACTCCGTCCGTCGCCCCAGCCCGACTCCACCGGGTCCAGAAGGGGGAGACCCTCGCGGCGATCGCCCGGAAGTACGACGTGGAAATCGCTGACCTCAGGGCCTGGAACCACCTGAAGGGGGACCGGATCCAGACGGGCCAGAAGCTGAAGGTCACACCCTAGCATCTGTACTTGCGGAGGCGCAGAGGGAGTGGGATACTAAGTCTTCCCGATTGGGGCCATAGCTCAGCTGGGAGAGCGCTTGCATGGCATGCAAGAGGTCGTCGGTTCGATCCCGATTGGCTCCACCAAACAGAAGGCCACCGCGAGGTGGCCTTCTTGCTGAAAGCCCTCCCCGATGCTCGCCTCCCTCAACCACGTCGACCTGCGCTTCGGCCCCCAGGAGGTGCTGAAGGACGTGACCTGGGCCATCCAGGAGGGCGAGTGCTGGGGGGTCATCGGCCGCAACGGCGCCGGCAAGAGCACCGTCTTCAAGCTGCTGCTGGCCCAGCTGGAGGCCGACGCCGGCACCGTGGTGCGGCCCACCCGGGAGCGGGGCATCCGCATGGGCCACTACGCCCAGGACCTGATCCCCGAGACCCAGGGCAGCGTGCTGGAAGAGGCCCTGGCGGCCTTCGGCGACGTGGAGCGCCTGCAGCACGAGATGCGCGAGCTGGAGCACCGCATGGGCGAGGCCGGCGCGGACCTGACGGAGGTCATGGACCGCTACCAGAAGGTGACGGAGACCTTCGAACACCTGGATGGGTTCACCATCCGCGCCCGCGCCGAGAGCATCCTGCAGTCCCTGGGCTTCAGTGCCGAGGACTTCGAGCGTCCGGTGGAGACCCTCTCCGGCGGCCAGAAGAGCCGCGTGATGCTGGCCAAGGCCGTGCTCCAGGGGCAGGACCTGCTGCTGCTGGACGAGCCCACCAACCACCTGGACCTGCCCAGCCTGCGCTGGCTGGAGGGCTTCATCCAGGACACGGACGCCACCGTGGCCGTCATCAGCCATGACCGCTACTTCCTGGACAAGATCGCCACCGAGATCCTCGAGCTAGAGGCGGGCCGCTCCCGGTCCTACGAGGGCAACTACTCGGAGTTCATGCAGAAGAAGGAGCAGGAGCTGGAGCTGCTGGAGCGCCACTACGAGCAGCAGCAGGCCTACATCAAGAACCAGGAAGAGTACATCCGCCGCAACATCGCCGGCCAGAACACCAAGCAGGCCCGGGGGCGGCGCACGCACCTGGCCCGCCTGGAGCGCATCCAGCAGCCCCTGCGGGACCGCCGGAAGGTGAAGTTCAGCTTCCCCGAGACTCAGCGCGGCGGCGACGTGGCTCTGGTGCTGGAGAACGCCAGCGTGGGCTGGGACGAGCAGCCCCTCTACACACCGCTGGAGCAGCTCCAGCTCAAGCGCGGCCAGAAGCTGGGCATCGTGGGCCTCAACGGCACGGGCAAGTCCACCCTGCTGAAGGCCATCTCCGGCGAGATCCCCTTCATCACCGGCCAGGCCCGCCTGGGCAGCCAGGTGAAGCTCGGCTACTTCGACCAGCACCACCGGAACCTGGACCCGCGCAACACCGTGTTCCAGCAGATCCACGCCGTGACCCCCAACGCGGTGAAACAGGACATCCTGGGCTTCCTGGCCAAGTTCCAGTTCCGGGGCGACGAGGTGGACAAGCCCGTGACGGCCCTTTCCGGCGGCGAGCGGGCCCGCCTCAGCATCGCCACCCTCATCCGCCACGGCGTGAACCTGCTGCTGCTGGACGAGCCCACCAACCACATGGACATCCCCAGCATGGAGGCCATGGAGGACACCATCCTCAGCTTCAGCGGCGCGGCCATCGTGGTGACCCACGACCGCTACCTGCTGGGTCGCGTGGCGGACTCCCTGCTGCGCATCCATGAGGGCAAGGCCGAGCTGCGGGAAGGTGGCTACGAGGACCACCAGGCCTGGGTGGACCTGGACCTGGGGAAGGAAGACGAGGCGGGCAGCCAGGAGGCGGGGGCCCCGAAGAAAGCCGAGAAGAAGGCCGAGCCCCCCGCTCCCAAGGCGCAGCCCGCCCCCCGGGCCGAGGCCAAGCCCCACACCCCCATCGACAAGGACAAACAGCGGGCCGTGAAGCGCGCTGAGCGCCTGGTGGGCGAGGCCGAGGCCAAGGTCGCCGCCCTGGAGGCCCGCCTGGCGGAGCTGCAGCAGCAATTGGCGGCCATGGACCCCGCCGACTGGCAGGCCTTCAGCGCCCGTCTGGACGAGCAGAAGGCTCTCGAAGCCGACCTCGCCTACGCCATGAGCGACTGGGAAGCCGCCCAGGGGGCCCTGGAAGAGCTCCAGCGCTGAAAGGGTGCTAGGGTAATGGCGACCAGGTAGGTGGCTATGACCGAATTCTCCGGTTCCCACGTCCTCATCACCGGTGCCGCCAGCGGTCTGGGGCGCCTCATGGCCCTGGACGCGGTCCGCCGCCAGGCCCGGGTCACGCTGCTGGACCGGGATGCCGAGGGCCTGGCGCGGGTCCGCGCGGAGCTCCAGGCGCTGGGGGGCGACGCCCAGTCCTTCGTGGTGGACCTCGCCGACCGGGCGGCGCTCCAGGCCGTCTGTGCCCAGGTCCAGGCCGGGGGCGGCGTGGACATCCTCATCAACAACGCCGGCATCGTGTCGGGCAGGACCCTGCTCGAGTGCAGCGACGAGGCCATCGAGCGCACCTTCCAGGTGAACACCCTGGCCCACTTCTGGACTGTGCGGGCCTTCCTGCCGGGCATGCTGGCCCGGGGGAAGGGGCACATCGTGACCGTGGCCTCGGTGGCGGGCCTGGCGGGCACGTCCAGGCTGAGCGACTACTGCGCCTCCAAGTTCGCCGCCGTGGGCTTCGACGAGTCCCTCCGAGTGGAGCTGAAGCGGCTGGGCAGCCCCGTCCGGACCACCATCGTCTGCCCCTACTTCATCGACACCGGCATGTTCGACGGTGCCCGCACCCGCTTCCCCTGGCTGCTGCCCATCCTCCAGCCGGACTACGTCGTGCGCCGCATCATGCAGGCGGTCGAGAAGAACCGCTCCCGCCTGATCCTGCCCCGCTTCGTCCTGGCCCTCCCCGTGGCCCGCGTGCTGCCGACCTGGCTCTTCGACGCCGTCCTGAGCAGCCTGGGCATCAACCGGAGCATGGACCACTTCCGGGGACGGCACTAGCCGCCGGCGGCGGCCTTCAAGAAGGTCACGCGGTCACCGTCCTTCAGGGGGGTGTCCAGGCTGTGGGTGCGGCTGGCGATGACGCCGTTCACGACCAGGGCCGTCACCCGGGTCAGCTGGTCGAAGGTCTCGCCCTCGGTCCCGAAGCGGTCCCGGCTCGCCTCCAGGACCTGCCGGAGCGTGGGGGTGCCCTCAAGCTCAAAGCGGCGGACCCCCAGGGCCTTGGCCAGATCATAGGTGAGCTCGACGGTGACGCTCATGTCCGCACCTTCAGGCGGGCCAGGGTGCGCGGCAGGGGGACGCCGTGCTCGTCCCAGCCCCGGATGCGGTAGTAGGTCGGCAGGAGCTGATCCAGCGGATGGCCCGAGGCCAGCTGCGGGAAGGTGGACTCGTGCAGCATCCGGTGGGGCAGGGTGTCGTCGGCGCCGGTCAGGCCCTCCCGCAGGTTGTACATGCGCTCGAGGTTGAAGATGCGCTCCCCGATCTCCTGCAGGTGCCCGGAGGTGAAGGTCTGGCCGGTGACGTAGGTGAGCCACTTCTCGAACCAGGTCAGGGGCCGCAGCTTGAGCTTCGTGAGGAGGCGGTACATGGGCCCGCTGCGCTCGAAGAAGTAGGTGATCACGCGGTGCAGGCGGCCCTTGGGGTCCAGCTCGTGCACCGCCCCGGGGATCATGCCGTAGGTGGTGAAGATGCACAGGACCATGGAGTTGATGGCGCAGGCCAGGTTCTGCTGGACCACGGGCAGCTCGGCCTTCAGGCGGAGGCTCTGGGGATCGATGGTCAGGGGACCCGTGGACTCGAAGTACATGCTGGCCCCCTGGACGTGGCAGCCGCCCCGGCTGGTGGTGGCGTACTCGACGCCCTGGGCGAAGGAGCCCCGGGGGTCGTAGGCCGAGAGCTCCAGGCCCTTCACATGCATGGCGAAGTCCTGGCCGCCGTGCCGCGCGCTCATCCGCTTCACGCCGTCCGCCAGGTCGTCGCCCAGGCCGCGCCGGTGGGCGATGTCCTGGATCAGGTCGCTGACGCCCGTGGGGTCGCCGAAGGTGATCCCGGCCTGGAGGAGGCCCCGCTCCTGGAGCTCCATGGCGAAGCCCAGCGTCACGCCGAGACTGATGCTGTCCAGGCCCAGCTCGTCCGCCAGGTAGTTCCACTCGTTGACCCAGCGCAGGTCCGGGAGGTCGAGGTTGGGGCCCAGTAGCGCGGCGGTCTCGTATTCCGGCCCCTTCACGCGGCGGCCGTCCTCCAGCTTCACGTCCCGCCCGCAGGCCACGGGGCAGTGGATGCAGCTGGACTTCACGCCGACGAGGCCGTGGTCCTCGAGGTACTCGCCGGAGACGTTCATGGCGTCGGCGTGGTGCCCGAGCTGGAAGTTGCGGGTCGGGATGATGTTGCGGGCATTGGTGGTGTTGACGATCCCCATGGTGCCGTGGCGCCGCAGCTTCTCCCCCAGCACCGGATGGCCCTTGAAATACCGCCGCAGCCAGAGGGTGTAGTCCTTGAACTTCGCCTCGTCCTCCAGCTCCAGCTTGCGGGTGCCTGTGACCGAAATGGCCTTGAGGCGCTTGGAGCCCATCACGGCCCCCACGCCGGTGCGCCCGGCGATGCGCTCGTCCGAGACGATTCCCGCGTAGAGCACCCGGTTCTCCCCGGCCGGCCCGATGACGGCGTGATTCCGCCCCTTGCCGAGCGCTGCCTGAGTGGCCCCCGTGCCCTTGCCCCAGAGGTCGGCGGCATCCAGGAAGGTGACGCGGTCCTGGTCCCCGTCGATCTCCAGGCGCAGGGGCGCGGGGGCCTGGTTCCGCACGATCAGGATGTCGATGCCCGCCTTCTTGAGCCCGTAGGCGAAGGAGCCGCCGCAGGCGGCGCTGCCGATGCCCCCGGTGAGGGGACTCTTGCAGACCACGGCGAAGCGGTTGGACTGGGGCGCCAGGGAGCCGTTAAGGGGACCTGTCGCGAAGATCAGCGGGTTCTCAGGGCCCAGCGGGTCGATGCCCGGCGGGGTCAGGTCGTAGAGCAGGCGGGTGCCGTAGCCCTTGCCGCCCAGGTACAGGTTGGCGGTGGCTTCGTCCAGGGGCCTGAACGAGAAGGAGCGGCTGTCCAGGTCCACGTCCAGGATGCGACCGGCATAACCCTTGATCACGACGGCTCCGGGTTGCGATCCCCCAGCCTACCCCTTCGGCTGGCTGAGGGGGTAACCCCTTTCCTGCCTGTCGCTCAGATCCAGCCCAGCTCCGCGGTGAAGTGGCGCAGGTATTTGCTCTGCTTGACGATCCTCACGCCGCGGATCTCCCTGGCCTTGGCCTTCACTTCGGCGATGACCTCGGCGGCGAAGTCGAAGTGGCTCTGGGTGTACATGCGGCGCGGGAAGGCCAGGCGGACCAGCTCCATGCTGTGGTAAGTCTCGGTGCCGTCTTCCTGGTGCTTGCCGAACATCACCGACCCGATCTCCACGCCGCGGATGCCGCCCTCCAGGTAGAGCGCGTTGCACAGCGCCCAGGCGGGGTAGTGCGCCACCGGCATGTCCGGCAGCACCGTGCAGGCGTCGATGTAGACCGCGTGGCCGCCGGTGGGCTTCACGAAGCCGACGCCGGCAGCCTCGAGCTTTTCGCCCAGGTATTCGGCGGTGCGCAGGCGGTAGCGCAGGTAGGACTCGTCCATGCCCTCTTCCAGGCCCACGGCCATGGCCTCCAGGTCCCGGCCCGCGAGGCCGCCGTAGGTGGGGAAGCCCTCGGTGAGGATCAGCATGTTGCGCACGGGGTCCAGCCACTCGTCGCTGCGCAGCATGATGAAGCCGCCCATGTTCACCATGGCGTCCTTCTTGGCGCTCATTGTGGCGCCGTCGGCGTAGCTGAACAGCTCCTGGCAGATGGCCCGCACCGGCGTGTCCTGGTAGCCATCCTCCCGCAGCTTGATGAACATGGCGTTCTCGGCGAAGCGGCAGACGTCCATGATCAGCGGCTTGCCGTAGCGCTTCAGGAGGGCCGAGTAGGCGCGCAGGTTGGCCATGGAGACCGGCTGGCCGCCGCCGGTGTTGTTGGTCACCGTGATCATGCCGAAGGGGATGCGGGGCCCTTCCTGCTGCAGCAGCGCCTCCACCCGCGCCAGGTCGATGTTGCCTTTGAAGGGGTGGATCAGGCTGGGGTGGAGCCCCTCCTCGATCACCAGGTCCACGGCCTCGACGCCGTTGAACTCCAGGTTGGCGCGGGTGGTGTCGAAGTGGCTGTTGTTGGGCACCAGGTCACCCTGCTTGCAGACGGCGCTGAAGAGCACCTTCTCCGCGGCCCGGCCCTGGTGGGTGGGGATCAGGTGCCGCATGCCGGTGAGGTCCTGGAGCACGGCCTCCAGGCGGAAGAAGCTCCGGGCTCCGGCGTAGCTCTCGTCGCCCAGCATGATGGCCGCCCACTGGGCCGAGCTCATGGCCCCGGTGCCCGAGTCTGTGAGCCAGTCCAGCAGCACGTCCTCGGCCCGCAGCTGGAAGGGATTGAGCTTCGCGGCCTCCAGCAGGCCCAGGCGCTCCTGGGGTGTGGTCATGCGGATGGGCTCGACGGACTTGATGCGGAAGGGCTCGATCAGGGTGCGGGGCATGGGGCCTCCAGAGGCAGATCCAGGCTAGCGGATGGCGGTGCGACGCAGGACACAAGGGGGGTGGCGGCGCAGACCACCTCCGGTGATCCTAAGAGTTCCGAGCACTTTCTGGAGCGTCCATGAGTCTTCTGCTGGCTGTCGATGTGGGGAACACCAACCTGGTCCTGGGGATCTTCGATCTCGCCCAGGGCCCGGACGCGCCCCTGGTCTGCTCCTGGCGGCTGGCCACGAGCCGGGAACGGACGGTGGATGAGTACGGCCTCTCGGCGCTGGCGCTCATGCGGCACCAGGGCATCGAGGCCACGCAGATCAAGCACGTGGCCATCTCCTGCGTGGTGCCGCCGCTGCATCCCGTGCTCATGAGCTGGGCGCGGAACTACTTTGGCGTGGACGCCTTCTATGTCGAGCCCGGCGTCAAGACTGGCGTCAAGGTGCTCATCGACAACCCTTCGGAGCTGGGCGCCGACCGCCTGGTGAACGCCGTGGCGGGCATCGAGAAGTTCGGCGCGCCCCTGATCATCGTGGACTTCGGCACCGCCACCAGCTACGACGTGGTCAACGCCAAGCGGGAGTACCTGGGCGGCCTCATCAGCCCCGGCCTGAAGATCAGCGCGGAGGCCCTCTTCCAGCGGGCCAGCCGGCTGCCCCGGGTGGAGATCGCCGAGCCCGAGCGGCTCGTGGGCAAGAACACCATCCAGGCCATGCAGTCCGGCATCTTCTACGGCTACGTGGGCATGGTGGAGGGGATCCTGCGGCGCCTCCTCGAGGAGTGCCCGGGTTCCAAGGTGGCCGCCACCGGGGGCCTCGCCCGGGTCATCGCCCCCCACTGCCACCAGATCGACCACATCGCGCCGGACCTCACCCTGGATGGCCTGCGCATCTTGTGGTTCCGCAATCAGGGCGGGCGGAAGTAGGCCGTGGGCTCCCTGATCCATCTGGCCCAGGTGGACTCCACCCAGGACTTCCTGCGACGGAACCCCCACCTGGGCAGCTGCGCAGTGGTGGCGGACGCCCAGACCGAAGGCCGGGGCCGCCAGGGCAACCGCTGGGAGAGTGCTCCTGGGGCCGGGCTCTGGATGTCCGCGGCCCTGCCGCCCGTGCCGGACCTAGGCCCGGGCGTCCTCCTGCAGCGGGCCATGACCGCCGCCGCCCGGGTGCTGGACCCCGCCGGTCAGGTCCTCGGCCTCAAATGGCCCAATGACCTGGTGGCCTGGCGCGACGGCAGCCTGGTGAAGCTGGGGGGCATCATCGGCGAGCAGACCGGGGGCCGGCTGCTGCTGGGACTGGGCGTGAACCTCCTTTCGGCCCCGGTGCTTCCGGATCGTCCCATCCCCCCCGCCTGCCTGCGGGACCTGGGGCTGGCCTGCCCATCGGCGGTGGACTTGGCGGTGGCTATTTATAGCTCATGGAATAACTTGGACCAGGATCTTCAACCACCTTTCCGGTGGCCGGAGGCGGGCGAGCCCCTGCGCTGGGAGGAGGGCCAGGGCACCTGCCTGGGCTGGGAACCGGATGGCCGGCTGAAGGTGGCCTGGGCGGAAGGGATCCGCAGGCTCAGCATCGGCGAGGTCCACGGGCTCAGAGCGCGGCCCTGATCTCGGCCTCGCTGAGGATGCGGGTGCTGTTCTTGGCGGCCCGGAGGATGCGCTCCACCCGCTCGGCGTTGGGGTCGTAGCCGTTCATCTCCAGCCAGTAGACAACGTTGCTGTGGCCGGCCATGGGGCCGATCTCGATCTCCTGGCGGCGGCCCACGAGGGCCGCGGGAACGCCGGAGTAGACGGCGTCGGCCAGCTCCACATCCCCCCGGTGGAGGGCCTTGACGATGGCGGCGGCATGGACGCCGGTGCCCGTGCGGAAGGCGTCGCGGCCCAGCACCGGGTAGTTGGCGGGGATCTCCACCTCGCACAGCTCGGCGACGCGCTCCGCCAGGGCCGGCAGACCGGAGAGGTCGCCCTTGGGATGGCCCATGAGGTGCAGGTTGATCATGAGCTGGTCCAGGGCCACGTTGCCGCAGCGCTCGCCGATGCCCAGGATGCTGCCGTGGAGGCGGTCCGCTCCCGCCTCGAAGGCCGCCAGGGCGTTGGCCATGCCCAGGCCCCGGTCATTGTGGCCGTGCCAGTCGATGCGCACGGGGTGGTCCTTGACCACCTCGGCCTTGATGAAGCGCAGGAGGCGCCGCACGCCATCCGGTGTCGCGTGGCCGCAGGTGTCCGAGAGGCAGATGGCCTGGGCCCCCTCTTCCAGGGCGGCGGTGTAGAGGGCCTTGAGCACCTCGGGGCGGGCGCGGGTGCTGTCCTCGGTGACCATCATCACCGGCACCTGCTGGAGCCGGCAGAAGGCCACGGCCTTGCGGGCATGATCCACCAGGTAGGCCAGGTCCCAGCCTTCCACGTCCATGCGGATGGGGCTCGAGCCCAGGAAGGCCCCGGCCTCCAGGGGGATGCCCACCCGCTGCTGCACCTCGGCCACCTGCAGGAGGTCGGCCTCGAGGGTGCGCACGGCCACGTTCGGGCTGATGGGCAGACGATGGTCCCGGATCTCGACCATGAGGGCCTTCACCGCCGCCAGGGCCTTGGGCCCCGCGCCGGGGATGCCCAGGTTCAGGGCATCCACGCCCAGCCGGGCCAGGCGATGGGTCAGGTCCCGCTTGGCGGCGATATCCGGGTCCCGCACCGAGGGACTCTGCAGGCCGTCCCGCAGGGTCTCGTCATTGAGCAGCGGCACCCGGCCGTCCCCCGCGGGGAGATCATTCCAGTCGTTGATGAGGTCGTCGAGGGTCATCGGAAGATCAGCCTACGGTGACTTCGAGCCTGCGGTCCAGCAGGGTGGCCAGGAGGGCGCCCTTCTCCAGAAAGGCCTCCATCTCGGGCTCGACGTTGCCGCTGGCGCTCAGGGTCACCCGGAGGATCCGGTCGTCCAGCTCGGTCGAGAGGTGGTGGACGGCCTGGTGGCGGCGGCGGTCCAGGGCGTCCGCGCCGCGGAGGATGGCCGCGAGCTTGCGCACCACTTGCCGGTGCCAGGGGGCCAGGGCGCGGAAGGCCTCGTGCTTGGCGTGGTGTGGCGGCTTGCCGCGATGGAAGCGCACCACCTGGGCGAGCAGGTCCACCTCCTCGGGCCAGAAGCCGGGCAGGGCGGCGTTCCGGATCAGGTATTCCCCGTGCTTGTGGTGGCTCTTGTCGGAGATGGAGAAGCCGATGTCGTGGAGGCGGGCGGCGTAGGCCAGCCACTGCCGCTCGGGGTCGCCCAGCTCGAAGTGGGGCTGGAGGGCCAGGAAGAGCTCGTCGGCGAGGCGGGCCACCTGGCGGCTGTGGCCGGGATCCGGATCCAGGCGGGAGGCCAGCTGCTCGATGGAGCCCCGGCGCCGCTCGGCCAGGGGGGGGATGGCCGTGCCCCCGTGCCTGAGGGCCTCCCAGATCATGCCCTCACGCAGGCCCACGGGCAGGTGGCGCAGGGGCGGGGTCCCCAGCCACTCCATGAGGGACAGGGCCCAGATGGCGCCCACATGCAGCACCTCGGTCCGCTTGGGATCCACCCCCAGGCGCTCGGCGCGCTGCTGGGCGTCCGCGCGCCAGAGCTTCAGGGCGAAGACCCGCAGCTGCTCGGCGCTGCAGGCCTGGCTGCCGGGGGCGGCGCCCCGGACGAGGTCCTCCAGGGTGCCGGAGGTGCCCAGGATCAGGCTGGGTTCCGGGAGCACCGAGGGGAGGTCCCGGCGGGCCTTCTTGAGGATCCGGCGGGTCATGCGGCGCAGGCGCCGGAGGTCCTGGGCCGTGGGCGGGTTCGCCGTCTGGGCCGCGTCCGCCAGGCGCTGGAGCCCCCAGGGCAGGGAGATGCTGGCCGCCACCCGGCCCCCCTGCACCCAGGTCAGCTCAGTGCTGCCGCCGCCGATGTCCACCAGGGCGATGGGCTCCACGGGAAAGGGGATGGCGTGGGAGACGGCCTGATGGATCAGGCGGGCCTCCTCCTCGCCCGAGATCACCTGGATGGGGATGCCCAGCTGCTCCGCCGCCAGCACGAAGGCCTGGGCGTTCTTCGCGTCGCGCAGGGCCGCCGTGCCGCAGGCCATGACCGTCTCGCAGCCGAAGTCCCGGATGACCTTGGCCATCTGGCCCAGGGCCTCCAGCCCGGCCTGGAAGGCCTCGGGGCCGATCTCGCCGGAGCGGGCCTGCCCCCGGGCCAGGCGCACCATGGCCTTCTCCCGGGCCAGCACCCGCTGGCCGCCCATGGGGTCAGCCTCCACCACCACCATGTGGATGGAGTTCGAACCGACGTCGACCGCAGCGATACGCATGGGACGATTGTGGCCACGGGGTCCGCGCTTGGGCCAGAAAACTTGGGGGAACCATGCTGCAACGTCTGCTCTGCCTGCTGCTCGCCGGCCCCCTGGCCGCCCAGCAGATCGCCCTCAGCCTGGATGATGTCCCGTTCCTGGTGCCCGCCCCCCGGCTCGCCGCCCCCGCCCAGCACCGGGCCATGCTCGCGGCCCTGAGCCAGCGGAAGGTCCAGGCCATCCTCTTCGTGAACGGCATCTGCGGCGGTGACTCGCCGGAAGGTCGGGCCCTATTCCGGACCTGGGGCGAGGCCGGCCACCTCCTGGCCAACCACAGCTACAGCCACTGGGACCTGAACCGGGAGGAGGTGACCCTCGAGGCCTACGAAGCGGATGTCCTCAAGGGTGAGGCCCTCATCCGGGACCTGCCGGGCTTCACCCGGCTCTACCGCTACCCCTACCTGCGGGCCGGGGCCACCGCCGCCAAGCGGGACGGCTTCTACGCCTTCCTGAAGGGTCGGGAAACCGGCATCGGCCACGTGAGCATCGACACCGCCGACTACCTGCTGGATGAGCGGATGCGGAAGCGGCTGGCGCGCGAGCCCGGCGCCGACCTCGCGCCCTACCGGGACCTCTACCTGAAGCACCTGTGGGCCTGTGCCCGCTTCTACGACGCCTGGAGTCGGGCCACCTTCGGGCGGGAGATTCCGCACGTCATCCTGATGCACAGCCGCCTCTTGAACGGGCTCTTCCTGGGGGATGTCATCGACCTGTTCCGGGCCAAGGGCTGGACCTGGATCTCCCCGACCGCGGCCTTCCGGGATCCTGTCTACGCCCTCATGCCGAAGAACCTGCCCGGCGGCGAGGCCCTGGCGGACGCCGTCTCGGCGGAGCGGAACCAGTGGGACTTCGTGAAGGCCTGGAAGGCGGCGCCGCGGGATCCGGACGAGTTGCTGTTCTCCGAGGGGCAGCTGACCGCCCGGCTGGATCAGCTGGGGCTCTGACCGGGTAGGCCCCGGTCGCGGGCCCCTGACCTCTGGTAGCCGTTGCACTGTGTCAGGGCGCCCGGCCATGCTCGATTCCACATTCCGAGGTGATCCCATGGCTCTGACGGTGGACGGCATTTTCTCACTCATGCCCGAGCTCTTCCTGCCTGAGAAGGCCCAGGGGCTGACCGTGTCGGTCTACTACCAGGTGACGGGCGAGGGCGGCGGCGACTACGCCTGCCTCATCGAGAACGGCGCCTTCACGCTCAAGCGCGAGGCCAAGCCCGACGCCACCTCCGTGGTGGTCATCGGCGCCGAGGACTGGATCGCCCTGAGCGAAGGCAAGCTCGATCCCATGCAGGCCTTCATGACCGGGAAGCTCAAGGGCACTGGCGACCTGGGGCTGCTGCAGAAATTCCCCAAGTTTTTCAAGAAGCCCCAGAAGCAGGGCGGCCCCGTCAAGACCCTCAAGGAGCTGCTGCCCGCCCGCCTGGCCGTGGCCGGGGCGGGCCTCAAGGTCACCGTGGGCGGCGAGAGCTGGGGCGAGGGCGCCGAGGTGACCGGAGACGAAGCCGCCGTGCGCGGGCTGGTCTGCGGTCTGGCCGAGCCCGGCCCGGCCCTGCTGGGCGGTCAGCTGCGCTTCACGGGCGACCTGGGCCTGCTGCGGAAGGCCTGGAAGACCTGGGCGGCCGAGCCCGAGATCACCTACCCCGCCACGCCCGGGGGCAAGGCCCTGGCCACGCTGCGGAAGCGCTACAAGGGGGGCGCCAGCGGCACCCTGGAGGTCAAGGTGGACGGCGTGCCCTACCGGCTGGAGTTCAGCCCCGAGGGCCTCTCGGTGCGGCCCGGCGAGGTCGAGGCCGGGTTCGCCCTGGGCATCACCGACGCGGACTTCGCGGCGCTCAATGCCGGGAAGCTGAACCTGGTGGCCGCGCTGCTGGCCGGCGGGATCACCGTGAAGGGCGACCTGAGCCAGGTGGCCGCCTACACCGCCTACTTCGACGCGGACGTGAACCCCGCCCAGGGCCTGCTGGAGTCCATGCCCGAGCGGTTCGTGCCCGAGAAGGCCGGGGACCTGGAGGCCGCCATCGGCTACCAGATCGACGACCTGGGCTACACCCTGCTGATCCGCCAGGGCCGCTGCATGGTCTTTCCGCGCCTCTTGAAGCCCTGTGATACGCTGCTGAGAGCGAAGGCCGATGACTTCATCGCCCTGAGCACCGGCACCCTGAATGCCCAAGAAGCCTTCATGACCGGGAAGATCCAGATCGAGGGCGACCCGCTGCTCATGCAGAAAGTCGCCAAGAGCTTCAAGCGACCCGAAGCCTAAGGCTGTCCATGACCCGGCCCGCAGCGCACAAGGTTCCCTCGGCTCCCCCGGAACTGCGGCGGGCGGATCAGGTGGTGCGCACCGCGAAGGCGATTCCCGTCATGACGCGGCCCGAGCCTGTGGTGGAAGCCGTCGATGCCGCAGAGCCGCCCCGGGCCAACATCTGCATGGGCCGCTGCGGCCACTGCGACGTCCACCCCTGCCAGCTGCACACGCCGGTCTAGGTCCTCGGGCCTCAGGCGTCTTCCCACAGCTCGCGCAGGCGCTGGTAGCCGGCGCGGCTGACGGGGAGGCGGGTGCCGTCCCGGAGGACCGCGTCCCGGTGCTCCTTGGTGTCCTGCTCCACGCGCACCAGGCGGTCGAGGTTCAGGAGGTAGCTCCTGTGGATCCGGATAAACCGCGCCGGATCCAGCTGGGCCTCGAGGCTGGCCAGGGTCTGCTGCTTGAGGATGTTCTTCCCCTCGGTGCGCAGCAGCACGTAGTCGTCCTGGGCCTGCACCCAGTCCAGGCGGTCCAGGTGGATCACCGTGACCTTGGGGCCGTCCTTCACCACGACCCGCTCCAGGGGCCGCCCCTGGCGGGCGGCGGCGGCCAGCTCCGCCGCAGGGGGCGGCGGCACGGCGGGCTGGGCGGCGACCAGCAGCCGGGCCTTGGCCAGGGCGGCATCGAAGCGCTCCCTGGAGAAGGGCTTGAGCAGGTAGTCCACGGCATGGGCCTCGAAGGCGCGCAGGGCGTGCTGGTCGTAGGCGGTGACGAAGATGACCGCCGGGCGCTTTCCCTCAGACTCGAGCAGTTCCAGCACCTCGAAGCCGTCCAGCTTGGGCATCTGGATGTCCAGGAAGATCAGGTCCGGCTGGTGCTGGGCAACGGCTTTCAGCGCCTCGAAGCCGTTGGCGCACTCCGCCGCCACGGCAACGTCCGGGTGGGCCTCCAGGTGCTGGCGCACCACCAGGCGGGCCAGGTCCTCGTCATCGATGATCAGGGCTTTCAGGATGGTCATGGCTCCGTCTCCAGGGGAAACACGAGGGTCACGCGGTGGACGCCGTCCTGGGTGGCGGCCTCGAAGCGGGCGCGGCTGCCGAAGCGGCCCAGGAGGCGCTGGCGCACCTGCCGCAGCCCCAGGCCCAGGCCCTGGGGCGCCGGGGCATCCGGATCCGTGGGGTTCTCCACGCGCAGGATGACGTGGCCCTCCACCAGCTCCGTGGCCAGGCGCAGGGTCCCGCCCTCGGCCAGGGCCGCGATGCCGTGCTTGATGGCGTTCTCCACCAGGGGCTGCAGCAGCAGGGTGGGCAGCAGGGCCCCTTCCGTGGCCGGGTCGAGGCTCAGGTCCAGGCGCAGCCGGGCGCCGAAGCGGATCTGCTCGATGGCCAGGTAGGCCCGGGCCAGGTCCAGCTCCTCCCGCAGGGCCACCAGGCGGCGCTCGCCCAGGCCCAGGCTGCGGCGCAGGAACTCCGAGAGCAGCACGCACATCTCCCGGGCCCGGGCGGGATCCACCGCCGTGAGCGCCGAAAGCGAGTTCAGGCTGTTGAAGAGGAAGTGCGGGTTCAGCTGGGCGCGCAGGGCCTTCAGCTCGGACTCCTGGGCCAGCAGCTGCAGCTCCGCGCCCTTGCGCTCGGCCTCCAGGGCCCGCGCCTGGGCCAGCATCAGGTAGCTGAGCGCCACCGAGGCCAGGTAGAGCAGGATGCCCAGCCCCGTGAGCACCGGCAGGGCCACGTGGACCCGCTGGGGCAGGCCACCCAGACCGGGCACCCAGGCCAGCAGGCGGGCCAGAAGCCAGGCCAGGCCCGCCCAGAGGCCGCCCATCAGCAGTGCGGCCGTGCTCCAGACGGCGCCCTGGGTGCCCAGGCCCTCGGCGGTGCGGCCCAGGGGCAGGGCGCGGCAGAGGAACCAGGTGCCCAGGAAGAGGATGGCCGCCAGCAGGCAGAGGGGCAGGGCCAGGCTCACGGCCTCCAGCCAGCTCCAGCCCTGGCTGCGGGCGATGCCCGCTAGCAGCAGCGCGATGGGCACCCAGCCCAGCAGGTAGGTGCCCAGCCGGCCCCGGCTCGCCAGGAAGGGATGCATCAGGACTTGACCTCGGTGCCGCCGAAGAGGATGAGCCCCGTGATCACAAGGCAGGGGCGGCCCTCGGCGGTGCTGGGACCATGGTGGGTGTTGTCGTTCAGGGCTCCGGCGATGGCCGTGGCCCGGTTGGCGATCTCCCAGCCCTCGGGCACCCGGATCTCCCCGCCGCCGAAGAGCACGAAGACGTCGATGCGGGCCTGGCCGGACTCCAGGGACGCCTGGCGGAGGTCCACTTCGTAGCCGCCGAAGATGGCGGTCAGCTCGCCGCCCCGGAAGGCCTGGGTGCCCACGCGGCGCTTGAAGCCGCCGAAGATGGCCGTGCCCTGCAGGAAGTCCTCGGAGCGGGCCAGCTCCGGGGGCACGCCCCGGTGCTGCTTCAGGGCCTTGGTGACGATGAAGATGCCCAGGGCCACCAGGAGCAGGGGCCCCAGCGAGACCGAGTGGTCGCCGTGGTCCAGGACGCCGATGAGCAGGATGGTGCCCAGGATCACCAGCACCCAGCCGCCGGTGGAGCGGCTGCTCTCCTGGCGCAGCTTGGCGATGCCCATGGCCACCAGGACCAGGGGCCAGAGGCGCAGGATGGCGCGGGCGTCGATGATCCCCAGGGTCTCCAGGGTCAGCACCAGGCCCGCCACGATGATGGCCACGCCCAGCACCAGCTTGGGGCTGAAGGGGCTCGGGGCCCTGGGTTCGAGGGGGGCGTTCATGGTTTCACCTGGGGCTGGTCGGAGCCGGTTCCAGGATCCCAGGAATGGGACACCGGCGGGGGCTGGGATGGGGGTGGAACAGCGGAGGTCGGCTTGGCCCGGGGGAACAGGGCCCGCAGGGTCACGACCAGCCCGGCCCAGACCAGGAAGACCGGCCACCAGCGGTCCAGCAGGCCCCAGGGGCCGAACTGCTGGAGGAACCCCGCCGCGGCGAAGGCCAGGAGGGCATGGCCCCGGAAGCTGAGGGGCCCGTCCTGCACCAGCCGGGCGAGGCCCAGGGCCACCAGGGCCAGCGGCCACCAGACCAGGACGCGCCAGGGGTCGAACCACTGCAGCTGCTCGCCCAGCAGGAGCACGCCCAGCATGATGACGATGAGGCCCAGGACGAGCTTGACGGAGAAGAGAGGCGGGCGGTTCGGGGTGCTCATGGACGGAACTCCTTGTGGCCGGAGACGAAGGGGAAGGCCAGCGCAAGGGAGGGCAGCCACAGCAGCCACCAGCTGTTCTCGATGAGCCACTGCAGCTGAGCCATGGGGTCCTCCTTCCGCATGTCCAAGCTACGGGCCAGACTGCGCCCCGACCCCCAAGGATCGGTGAACGACTGCCACCCGCCGGCGAAAGGTGCACCTGGGTACTGCGTGCGGGGGGGGTGAGAAGCAAAATTTCACCACGAAGACGGTAAGACCAGGAAGAGAGGCCTCGTTACGGCTTTCTTTGTGCCCTTTGTGTTCTCTGTGGTCAGTCCTTTTTCCCTGATCCACAGAACTGACCCGATGCCATAGAAAGCAGGCCCTTGCTTGCGCATCACCGGTGTGGGCGGTGGCCCATTGAAAGGGCGGTTTCAAGTTCCAAGTGCAACAGGCTTGGGTGGGTTTGACCAGAAGGCCTGGAAATCAAAAGCGCCTTCTGGAAGGAAAAGCTCTGCGGGGCATTTCCAGCCGAGGGACTTCCTCGGGCGGA
>Ga0208507_1000058_pt1 | contig 93250 bp, 86 predicted proteins | sample CryBogCBH12Aug01_FD_184626 | JGI IMG/M metagenome (GOLD analysis project Ga0208507, IMG submission 184626) | Freshwater microbial communities from Crystal Bog, Wisconsin, USA - CBH12Aug09.1 (SPAdes) (version 2) | ecosystem: Environmental > Aquatic > Freshwater > Lake | place: Crystal Bog...
CGCGCCCTGCTCCTCTCCATGGCGGCCCTGCTGGGCGCCAGCGGCTGCGGCCACCTGGTCACGGGGGTGTCGAGTGTCCCCTACCTGGACCCGCCGGGTCCCGTGCTGACCGAGGCCGACCGGCGGAACCCGCGCATCGGGATTCCGCAGGGGCGCCTGCATCTCAGCGGAGTGGATCTGCTCGTCAACCTCTGGAACGATGTCTACACCTCGAAGCCCGAAGCCCGTCTGTTCAACCGCTCCGGCGAGGCGTCCCACGACTTCCTCGTGCAGGTCATCCCGGTGGTGGCAGGCGTGTCCCTCTCGCCGCAGGCGCTGCGGCTGCTGGTGGACGGTGAGGTCCGGCCCCTGCTGGCTCTCGAGGTCCGGGAGCTGGACCTTGAGGCCGGGCGGTCTCAGGCACCGTGGCGACCCTGGCCCCTGCAGGCGCCGCCGGCCCCCCTGATCCTGGCGCCAGGACACTCAGCCAGCCTCATGGTCCACGTGGCACTGCCCCGGCCCCGACCCGAGCAGGACCTGGTGCTGGATCTGGGCGAGGCCCTCAGGGTGCCCGGCGGGGGACCGCTGCCCCGGGTCCGCTTCCGCCGGGTGGTCTGGGAGGAGATGCACCAGTGAGCCTGGTCACCGGCAGGTTCGCGTTCCTCGGCGCCGACGGCCGCCTCCTCTTCGTGACCCGGGCGGCGCGGATGTTCTCTTACGGCTTCCTGTCCGTGGTGCTGGTGCTCTACCTGGCGGGCCTCGGCTTCAGCGAGGGCCGCATCGGCCTGCTGCTGACCCTGACGCTGGTGGGGGACACCCTGATCTCTCTGGCCATCACGCTCCACGCGGACCGCATCGGCCGCAAGCGCATGCTCATCCTGGGGGCGGCCCTGATGGTCGCCGCCGGTGTGCCCTTCGCCCTCAGCGGGGACTTCACGGTGCTGGTGCTGGCCGCCACCTTCGGGGTGATCAGCCCGTCCGGCAACGAGGTGGGCCCCTTCCTGGCCATCGAGCAGGCGGCCCTCTCCCAGGTGCTGCCGGAGGACCGCCGGACCGGCGTCTTCGCCTGGTACCACCTCACCGGCGCCTTCGCCACCGCCGCCGGGGCCCTGGCCGGGGGCTGGACGGCCCAGGCCCTCCAGTCCGCCGGCCTGGCGCCCGTGGCCAGCTACCGGACCCTGGTCTTCGCCTACGCGGCGGTGGGGGCAGTCCTGGCCGCGCTGTTCGCCTGGCTGTCCCGGGCCGTGGAGGCGCCCCCGACGGCGGCGGCGGCGGGGCGCCTGGGCCTCCACGCCTCGAAGCGGGTGGTGTTCAAGCTGTCGGCCCTGTTCTCCCTGGACGCCTTCGCCGGGGGCTTCGTGATCCAGAGCATCGCGGCCTACTGGTTCCACCAGCGCTACGGCGTGGCGCCGGGCACGCTGGGCTCCATCTTCTTCGCCGCGAACATCCTGGCGGGGCTCTCGGCCCTCTACGCCGTGCGGCTGGCCAGGCGGATCGGCCTGGTGCGCACCATGGTCTACACCCACATCCCCTCGAACGTGCTGCTGATCCTCGTGCCCCTGATGCCCAACCTGCCGCTGGCCATCGCCATGCTGCTGCTGCGCTTCAGCATCTCCCAGATGGATGTGCCCACCCGCCAGGCCTACACCATGGCGGTGGTGGCCCCGGACGAGCGCTCCGCCGCCGCCGGGGTGACCGGCATCGCCCGCACCACCGGCGCAGCGCTCTCCCCGGTGCTGGCCGGGCCGCTGCTCGCGGTGCCGGCCCTGTCCGGCGCCCTCTTCATACTCGCGGGTGGCCTGAAGATTCTTTACGACCTGCTACTCTATCGGAGCTTCCGGGCCTCTGAACGCGTCGGGTCTGATGAGGCTCCCACCTGAGTGCCCCGCCAAGGCGGGCTCAGCCCCTTTCCTGGAGGAGGATCTTCCATGAGCAAGCGTGAACTCGTCCGCACAACCCTCGGGGCCGTTGCCCTGCTGGCGGCCACCGCCCTGGTCGCCGCCCCGCCCCAGGCCCCGGCCAAGGTGGGCTTCGTCTACGTGGGACCCGTGGGGGATTCCGGCTGGACCTTCCAGCACGACCTGGGCCGCAAGCAGATGGAGGCCGCCCTCAAGGGCAGGGTCACGACCCAGTTCGTGGAGAACGTGCCCGAGGGCGCCGACTCCGAGCGGGTCATCCGCGAGATGGCCCAGGGTGGCGCGAAGGTGATCTTCGCCACCTCCTTCGGCTACATGAACCCGGCCCTCAACGTGGCCAAGCAGTTCCCCGGCACCGTCCTCATGCACGCCACGGGCTACAAGACCGCGGCCAACCTGGGCATCTACAACGGCCGCTTCTACGAGGGGCGCTACCTCAACGGCGTGGTGGCCGGCAGGCTCACCAAGTCCAACATCGCCGGCGTCGTGGCCTCCTATCCCATTCCCGAGGTGGTCATGGGGATCAACGCCTTCGCCCGGGGCATGCGCAGTGTGAACCCCAAGGCCGAGGTGCGCGTGGTGTGGGTCAACAGCTGGTTCGATCCCGGCAAGGAGCGCGAGGCGGCCCTGACCCTCATCTCCCAGGGAGCGGACATGGTGACCCACGAGACCGACTCCGCGGCCACCAACCAGGCCGCCGAGGAGAAGGGTGTGAAGGTCTTCTGCTACAACAGCGACGAGTCCAAGTACGCGCCCAAGGCCCAGCTGGGCGGCACCCTCCTGACCTGGGGCGACTACTACACCAAGGTCGTGAACGAGGTGCTGGCGGGCACTTGGAAGTCCGGCAGCGTCTGGGGCGGTCTCAAGGACGGCTTCATCAAGATGGCCCCCCTGAGCCCGGCGGTCCCCAAGGACGTCCAGGACCAGGTGAAGAAGCTGGAGGCCCAGATCGTCGCCGGCAAGTTCCACCCCTTCACGGGCCCCGTGGTGGACCAGGACGGCCAGATCCGCGTGGCCGCGGGCCAGGTCATCTCGGACCACGACCTGGAGAAGATGGACTACTACGTGCAGGGCGTCGCCTCGAAGATGCCAGGCAAGTAGCCGCCGAGCAGCCGCTCGACCCAGGAAGGAGCTGGCATGGACCTGATGGCCTTCATCCGCAGCCTGCCCAAGGCCGAGCTGCACCTCCACATCGAAGGCACCCTGGAGCCCGAGATGATGTTCGACCTGGCGAAAAGGAATGGCGTGGCCCTTCCTTTCGCCAGCGTCGAGGCGACGCGGGCGGCCTATGCCTTCGCGGACCTCCAGTCCTTCCTGGACCTCTACTACGCGGGCGCCGCGGCCCTGCGCCACGAGCGGGACTTCTACGAGCTGGCCATGGCCTACTACTGCCGGGCCGTGGATGACGGGGTGGTGCACGCGGAGCTGTTCTTCGACCCGCAGACCCACACCGCCCGGGGGGTCGCCTTCGAGACCGTCCTGAACGGGCTGGAGCGGGCGGGCCGGGACGCCCAGGAGCACCTCGGCATCAGCTCCCGGCTGATCCTATGCTTCCTCCGCCACCTGCCCGAGGACGAAGCCTTCGCGACCCTGGACCAGGCCCGGCCACACCTCAAGCGGATCCATGGGGTGGGCCTCGACAGCTCGGAGGTGGGCCACCCACCGTCCAAGTTCGAGCGGGTCTTCTCGGTGTGCCGCGACCTGGGCCTCCATGTGGTCGCCCACGCCGGCGAAGAGGGCCCCCCGGCCTACATCTGGGAGGCCCTGGGCCGCCTCCGGGCCGAGCGCATCGACCACGGCGTCCGGGCCCTGGAGGACCCGGCCCTGGTGGCCCGCCTGGCCCGGGATCGCGTGCCGCTCACGGTCTGCCCGCTCTCCAACGTGAAGCTCCGGGTGTTCCCGGCCATGGACCAGCACAACCTCGGGCAGCTGCTCGAGCAGGGCCTGCGGGTCACCGTCAACTCCGACGACCCCGCCTACTTCGGGGGCTACCTGGCCCAGAACTTCCTGGCCGTCGCCGAGGCCCTGGCCCTCAGCCGGGGCCAGCTGGTGACCCTGGCGAGGAACAGCCTCCTGGCCAGCTTCGTCACCGAGGCCGAGCGCGCTCCCTGGCTGACGCGGCTCGCCGCGCTGGCCGAGCCGACCCTGGCCTGAGCGCGTGCCGGATTGATTCAATAAATTGTATTAATTCGATTGACTATGAATATTACAGCATTAAATTACTTTTCTATTTCAATGAAACAGGACTAGGCTCAGGGTCGCCCTCCGGAGGTGGGCTCCCATGAAGCTGAACCCTTTTACCGCAGCCTGTTCCAACCTGGTCTTTCTCCTGGCTCCGGCCCTGCTCGCCCAGGGCAGCCCCATGCCACCGCCCCCGCTCATCCAGTTCGTCCGCGAGGAGGTCAAGCCGGGGCACGGGGCGGGCCACGCCGCCACGGAGTCCGCCTGGGGCCGGATCCTGGCCCAGGGCAAGTCCACGGACCACTACCTGGGCATGAACTCCATGACCGGAGGCTCCGAGGCCCTCTTCATCATGGGCTACGCCTCCTACGCGGACCTCGAGGCCAAGCAGGCGGAGTTCGACCAGAACCCGGCGGTCAAGGCCGAGGTGGAGAAGATCTCCCAGCAGGACGGGGAACACCTCACCGGGATCCGCACCATCCTGGGCGTCCACCGCAAGGACCTGAGCTTCGGCCCGGACGTGGACATCGCGAAGAAGCGCTACTTCCGCATCCGCACCTTCCGCATCAAGCAGGGCCAGAACAAGGCCTTCGAGGAGGGCGTGAAGGTGGCTCTGGCGGCTTATGCGAAGAGCAAATATCCGGGCTCCTTCGCCTACTACGAAGTCACGGCGGGCATGGGCTCCCCGAGCTTCATCGCCCTGCGGCCCATGGCTTCCCTGGCGGAGATGGACGGCATGGACGCCAGCGACAAGGCCTTCCAGGAGGCCCTGGGCGAGGACGGCCGGAAGGCCATGCAGAGGGTCTTCGCTGACACCGTGGCCAGCGTGGAGAACCAGCTCTACGCCTTCAACCCCAAGCTCAGCTTCCCGGGCCCCAAGACCCTCGCCAGCGACCCTGCCTTCTGGACCGTGAAGGCCAACTAGCCGGTATCAGCCTCGCTCTCCCGCCGCTCAGGCGCCGATCCGCTTCAGGAAGTCGCGGATCCCCTGGATGGCGGCTTCGGGGCGGGTCTGCAGGAGCCAGTGGGGGGCCCTCAGGGTCAGGATGTCGAGGGCGGCCAGGTGCTCCCGGAGCCAGCGGATGGCGGCCGGGGGCACCAGGCGGTCGCCGCTGGCGCAGAGGGCCAGGATGGGCACCTGGATCTGCCCGAGCCGAGAGGTGTGGTCCACCTCCACCACGGCCAGGAGGCGGGCCTTCAGGGTGGCCTGGGGGACCTGCGGAAGCATGGTCTGGACCAGGTCGGCCAGGGCCTGGGGGGGCTTCCGCCGGCCCAGGAGCAGCCGCCGCAGCAGTGGCAGGGGCAGGCGCAGGGGCGGCAGCGCGCGGAGGAGCGGGGCGGCCCAGGAGGCCAGGCCCGGGCGGGGGTTCTTGGCGAAGGTCACGCAGAGCACCAGGCCCACCAGCCCCGCGGGCCGCTCCGCGGCCAGGGCGATGGCCACGGGGCCCGAGAAGGACTCTCCCAGCAGCAGGAAGGGCCGGTCCGTGGGCAGGGCCCTCCGGGCCAGGCGGATGCAGTCCTCGTAGCTCGTCAACTCCGGCGGATAGCGCACCACCCGGGTCTCGAAGCCCGCCGCCGCCTTCACAAACGGCTCGAACATCACCCCAGTTCCGTCCATGCCCGGGAGCAGGACCAGGAGGGGGAGCGGGGACTCAGGCATGGGAGCAGTATCCCAGGAACCCGCGGTGCGTCGAACCCTCCCGGGGGGGAACAGGGTGCGGCCTGGATTGGACAGGATCTGACGCATCGGCGGCGCCATTCTAGAGGCATCCCAACCACAACCTGGATGCACGCCCCCGAGCCGCGGCTTATGCTGGCCCTGGCTGCGACTGCGGCATCCCTTCGCAAGGAGGCCCCATGGCCGCGCTCATCCTGGACTATTTCGGCGACTGGAAGACCCGCCTGCTGACCTGTCCCAGCTGCGGCTGGACAGGCACGTTCCGGGAGGGCTGGAACGAGACCTTTGACATGCTGGAAGACTGCCATTGCCCCGGGGAACACGGCTTCCTGGACCGGCCCATGCTGGCGGTCCTGCCCTTCCCGACCCTCAGGGAATACCGGGCGAACTGGGACAAGCTGCCCAAGCATGAGCAGGGCTATATCGAGGCCATCGAGACCTCCACGGCCCGCTTCGAGCGCCTGAAGCTGAAGTCCGCCCAGGGGCTCCCGGAGGTGTCCGACAGCGTGCTGGACCTGCGCTGGGACCAGGAGGGCGAGGAGGTCGTGATCCGCCTCGGGGACCGGGAGCTGTGGCGGGAGCCCGTGCGCTATGAGGCCCTGTGGCGCTATCGGGAGCTCCTGGCCATGCTCCAGGAGAGATATGGCCCCCGGGTCCGGGACTTGGAGCCTACCGCTGCCAGCTGGTATTGCCTCCTGGGCGACGACCTGTCCTCTTCCGGGTCCATCGACCACCTCCGCGCAGGACTCCGGAAGGACTGGGAGGCGGGACAGGGCAAGCCTTGAGGCGCGGGTGCCCCCGGGTATCCTGGCCCATGCGGCGCCCGAGAATGATCCTCTTCGACCTGGACGGAACCCTGCTGGACAGCGCTCCGGACCTGGCCTTCAGCGTGAACGTCATGCTGGCGAGGTTCGGCCGCGCGCCCTGCGGCGAGGAGGACGTCCGCGCCTGGGTGGGCAACGGCACGGCACGGCTGCTGGGCCGGGCGCTGACGGGGCGCCTAGATGGGGACCCCGGGCCGGCCCTGGTGGCGGAGGCCCTGCCGGTCTTCATGGCCGCCTACGCCGAGAACACCCTGGTGCGCTCGGCGCTCTATCCCGGCGCGCGTGAGACCCTGGCCGCCCTGGCGGAGGCGGGCTACGCCCTGGGCTGCGTCACCAACAAGGCGGGCCGGTTCACGGTGCCCGTGCTGCGGGGCCTGGGCCTGCTCGACACCTTCGGCATCGTGCTGAGCGGGGACAGCCTGCCGGAGATGAAGCCCCACCCCGCGCCCCTGCTCCACGCGGCGGCGCACTTCGGCGTCGCTCCCGGAGATTCGTTGCTGGTGGGCGACTCCATCACCGACATCCAGGCCGCGCGCGCCGCGGGCTTCGCCGTCGTGTGCATGAGCTACGGCTACAACCACGGCCAGGACATCCGCGAGGCCCGGCCGGACGCCGTCCTCGACAGCCTGATGGAGCTGCCAGGGCTGCTGGGGGAATCGCAGCAGCTCAGTTCTTGATCAGGCCTTGTAGATTGAGGCATTCGCCCGAACGCCTCAGCCCATGGGCTCTTCGTGCTGGCAGTTGGGGCAGAGGAGGACCTGGATGGGGTCTTTGCCGCGGGGCTTCCGGGTCTTCTCGCCCATGACGGGGTTCTTGCACGCGGGGCAGGTGACGGGCACGGGCTTGTCCCAGGCGGTGTAGTCGCACTTGGGGTAGTTGGTGCAGCCGTAGAAGACCTTGCCGAAGCGGGTCTTGCGGGGGCTCAGGCCCCCGCCGCACTTGGGGCAGGGCACGGCCAGGACCTCCTTCTTCACGGTCTTGCAGCCGGGGTAGTCCACGCAGCAGACGAACTCGCCATAGCGGCCGTGCCGCTTGACGAAGCCCTTGCCGCAGTTGGGGCACTTCTCGCCCGTGGGCTCATCAGCGGGCACGGGGATGCCCTTGGGATCGGCCTTCACGATGCCCTTGCACTTGGGATAGGTCGGGCAGGCCCAGAAGGGACCCCACTGGCCCTTGCGCAGGTTCATGGGCGTGGTGCCGCAGAGGGGGCACTCCGGGGCGTCCTCCGGCTCCTCCAGCTTTTCCACTTCCTCGGTGTGGCTGCACTCGGGGTATTTCGAGCAGCCGAAGAAGAGCCCGTTCTTGCCGATGCGCTTGAGGATGGCACCGCCGCACTTGGGGCAGACCTTGTCCGTGGCCACGCCGGCCTTGAGGTTCTGCATGTCCGCGCCCGCGGCCTGCAGGGACTGCTCGAAGGGCACGTAGAAGTCCGTCATGGCCTTCTTGAAGGTGAGCTTGCCCTCCTCGATGCGGTCGAGATTGCCTTCCATGCCGGAGGTGTACTTGGGATCCAGCAGGTCGTGGAAGCCCTGCAGCAGCAGGTCCGTGACCACCATGCCCAGCTCCGTGGGCTTGAAGCGGCCCTCGTGCTTCTTGACGTAGTCCCGGTCCTGGATGGTGGAGATGATGCTGGCGTAGGTGCTGGGCCGGCCGATGCCGTCCTCCTCCAGCTCCTTCACCAGGGTGGCCTCGTTGAACCGGGCCGGGGGCTTGGTGTGCTGCTGATCCGCGTCGAGCTGCTCGAGCTTGAGGGCCTCGCCGAGCTTCAGGGCGGGCAGCTGGGTGTCGTCGGCGTCCTCTTCCTCGTCCACCTTGGTGGCGTCGGCGATGGCCTCGGCATCGGCCTCGGTCTTGTCGGCGCGGTAGACCGCCAGCCAGCCGGGGAAGCGCTCGATCTCGCCCTTGGCCTCGAACAGGGCCGTCTCCTTGCCGAGGTCGGCTTCGGTCTGGACCACGGTCTCATCGAACCGGGCCGCCTCCATCTGGGAGGCCATGGTGCGCCGCCAGATGAGGGCGTAGAGGCGGAACTGGTCCGGCTCCAGGTGGCCCCGCAGGCTCTCGGGCGTGCGGGTGATGTCTGTGGGCCGGATGGCCTCGTGGGCGTCCTGGGCACCGGTCTTGCCGCTGTAGACCCGGGCCTTGGCGGGCAGGTAGTCCTGGCCGTACTTCTTGGCGATGAAGTCCCGGGCGGCGTCCACGGCCTCGGGGGCCATGCGGGGCGAATCGGTCCTCATATAGGTGATGAGGCCCACGAGCCCCTCGCCGAAGTCCACGCCCTCATAGAGCCGCTGGGCGTTCTGCATGGTGCGGCTCACGCTCATCTTGAGCTTCTGGGCCGACTCCTGCTGCAGCTTGGCCGTGGTGAAGGGCGCGGCGGGGTTGCGCTTCTTCTCCTTGGTCTCGAGGCCGGTCACCTGGTAGGCGGCCTGCTCCAGCCTGGCCTTGAGGTCCTTGGCCTGCTTGGCGTCCGCGATGCGCCGCTTGGTCTCCTTGTTGCCGAGCTGGAGGGGCTGGCCACCCACCTTCACCAGCTTCATCCAGAAGGAGGGGGGCAGCTTCGCCCCGAACTTCCCCTTCAGGACCCAGTATTCCACGGGGTTGAAGGCCAGGATCTCCCGCTCGCGGTCCACGATGATGCGCACGGCGACGCTCTGCACGCGGCCGGCGCTGAGGCCCCGGCGCACCTTGTCCCAGAGCACCTGGCTGACCTTGTAGCCCACCAGCCGGTCCAGCACCCGGCGGGCCCGCTGGGCGTCCACCAGCTTCTTATTGATGGTGGTGGGGGCGGCCATGGCCTTCTGGATGCCGTTGGGGGTGATCTCGTTGAACAGGACCCGGCTCACCGGCAGGCTCTTGGGCGGCTTGATGGCCTCCAGCAGGTGCCAGCTGATGGCCTCCCCCTCGCGGTCAGGGTCAGTGGCGAGGATCAGCTCATCGGCGGTCTTGGCGGCGGCCCGCAGCTCCCGGACCACCTTCTCCTTGGCGGGGCTGACCTCGTATTCCTCCTGGAACCCGTTCTCCACGTCGACGCCCAGCTTGCGCGGGAGGTCGCGAATGTGCCCCACGGACGCCATGACCTTGAAGCCCTTGCCAAGGTACTTGGTGATGGTCTTCGCCTTGGACGGGCTTTCCACGATCACGAGTTTGGTCACTGAGTGCTCCCCTGGGGGCTAAGGATGGGACCGAAGGGCAGAGGTCTGTCAAGTGCCGGCCCGATGATCGGCTGCTAATAAGATGGGCACCAATTATGATAAGTATTTATTTAATAAATATTTGTAATGAATGGAAGAAGAGATTTCATGGGGCGCCAGAGGTTTTCCCCGCCCGGTGGGTCACCATGAACCCCCTCCCCGGGGCGAAAATGTTTGGACATGTAAGTGGTTTCAGATCTAAGGTAGGGCACCCTCAGCCCCACCCATCCGATGGCGGAGACCCCGAGAGGTGCCCATGCACCAGGGTATCGACGCACGACTCCCAGCCTCTGCCGGCACCCGGGTGGAGCCGTGAACCTTGCGCCTCGCCCCGGCGGGCCGGTCCAGGCTTTCCTGGACCTGCTGGAAGGGTCTCCGGACCCGGTCTTCGTCACGGACCGGCTCAACCAGGTGGTGGCCTGGAATCCCAGTGCCGAGCGGCTGCTGGGCTACCCGGCCAGCGAGGCGCTGGGGCGGTCCTGCTCGGCGCTGCTCGGGGGCTGTGACAGCGCCGGCAACCGCTACTGCTCAGACGCCTGCCCTCTGGTCGGCATGGCAGGCCGGGGGGAGGTGGTGCGGCACTTCGAGCTGCGGCTCCGGGCCAAGGACCGGCCCGCGGTGAGCGTGGACGTGAACATCCTGCAGCTGGCTGGCCCTTCGCCGGGCCAGTTCTATCTGGTGCACGGGCTCAAGCCTTTGAATCGTGAGTATCACGCACCTCTGGCGAGGGAGGAGGCCGAGGGGCCGCGCCCGGCCCTGCTGACCGCCCGGGAGTCGCCGGATGCGCGGGCCCGCAAGCTCACCCAGCGGGAGGTGGAGATCCTGGGGCTCGTGGCGGCGGGGCGGACCTCCGCCGAAATCGCCACCCTGCTGCACATCTCCGCCCTCACGGTGCGGAACCACACCCAGAACATCCTGGACAAGCTGGAGGTCCATTCCAAGGCCGAGGCGGTCGCCTTCGCCTTCCAGAAGCACCTGGTGTAGTCCCAGCGTACTGGTGCGGCTTCCCCATGCAGATTGGTGCGTTTGCCGGGTGGAGGGGGGCTCTGCCCGGGGCCATGCTTCTCCCAACCACCCCAGCCCTGGAGAAGCCCATGACCCCAGTCTTGAACTGCCTGCGCCGGTTCCTGCCCGCCCAGCTGGCCCTCTGGCTCCTGCTGCTCGGGCTGGCCCAGCCCGCCAGCGCCTTCCCGATCTTCGCGCGGAAGTACCAGACCTCCTGCGTGACCTGCCACACGGTCTTCCCGAAGCTCAACGCCTTCGGCGAGGCCTTCCGGCTGCTGGGCTACCGGCTGCCCAAGGAGAGCGAGGAGCAGATCAAGCAGAAGCCGGTGTCCCTGGGCTCCGAGGCCTACAAGCGGGTCTGGCCCGACGCGGTCTGGCCCAGCGAGCTGCCGGGCAACACCCCGGTGGCCGTGAACGTCAAGATGGCGAGCCTCTACGCCTCCGCCTACGACCCCACCGCCGGGAAGACGATCACCCACAACGACTTCCAGTTCCCCCAGGAGGTGAACGTCTTCGCGGCGGGCACCCTGGGCGAGCACATGAGCTTCATGGCGGAGCTGACCCACGCCGAGAACTCCGACGGCAGCGCGAGCACCGAGATCGAGCACGCCCGCCTGGGCTTCGAGTCCATCCTGGGGCCCGACAACCTGGTGAACGTCCGCGTCGGCAAGTTCGCGCCGAACCTCTACGCCGGCTTCCAGGAGATGTGGCTCATGACGGACAACGGGGTGGACCCGCTGTTCAACTACAACCCCGTGGGCTTCAAGGGCGGCGTGGGCATCCTGGATGACGCCGCGGGCATCGTGGCCCTGCCGGCCCGGGTGCGGGGCATCGAGGTCTACGGCATCGCCGACCACCGCTTCTTCTACACCTTCGGGCTCATGAACAAGATCGCCCCGGGCGCCAACGCGCCGGTCAGCGGCAGCTCCGCCCTCGAGTCCACGGGCCTTCCGAACGGGAATTTCAACAACAACAGCCACAAGGACTTCTACCTCCGCCTCGACTACAAGTTCGGCGGCATGGGCCTGGACGGGGACACCGAGGGCGTCCAGCTGCCCCCGGAGAACTGGCGGGAGAACTCCCTGCGCGTGGGCGTCTTCGGCCTCAAGGGCAACGGCACCGGCGTGGACTTCCTGACCTCGGACCCCACGGGGACGATGGTGGACGAGGCGGGATCCTTCCACATGCAGGACACCAGCTACAACCGGACCGGCCTGTTCGCCTCCTGGACCTGGTCGGACCTGAACCTGTTCGGCACCTACCTGCGCGGCACCGACACGCTGCAGCTGCGCAGTGCGGACAACCTCACGGTGCTGAGCGAGAACGACCGCACCTTCACGGCCTACTTCGTCCAGGCGGACTACGTGCTCCGGGCTCCGCTCCACCTCTCGGCCCGCTACGAGAAGCTGACGCCGGGTGACACCAGCGTGCAGCCGCTGAAGTTCGCGAACTTCAACGTCAGCTACCTCATCGCCGCGAACGTGAAGCTCATGGTCGAGTACCGCCGGGACCTGGCGGAGACGCGCAACAACCAGATCGCCACCATCATCCGGGCCGCCTTCTAGCCCACCCCTCGAGGAGCGAGACATGACCAAGACAATCCTGCTCACCGCCACCCTGCTGGCCGTCGGGGCCACCGCCCAGGCCGGGGACATCCACGGGAAGGTCGCCTGCAAGGGCGTCCGCGACAGCGCCTACGCGGTGGTCTACGTGGCGGCCGTGCCCGGGAAGACCTTCGCGGCCCCCAAGGAGCACGCCAAGATGGACCAGAAGAACCTGGTGTTCAGCCCCCATGTGCTGCCCGTCCTGGTGGGCACCACCGTGGACTACCTGAACTCGGACGCGGTGCTGCACAACGTGTTCTCCCCGGACGCATGCTGCGACAAGTTCAACCTGGGCACCTGGCCCCAGGGGCAGATCCGCAGCTACACCTTCGGCAAGGAGTGCGCGGCGACCCTGCTGTGCAAGGTCCACCCGGAGATGGAGGGCTTCGTGGTGGCGGTGCCGACGCCCTACTACGCGGTCACCAAGCCCGACGGCAGCTTCACCATCCCCAACGTGCCCGATGGCTCCTACACCGTGAAGGTCTGGCACCCCAAGCTGAAGGCCACCCAGAAGACGGTGGCCGTGGCGGGCGCCACCCAGGCCGCCTTCGAGATCGCGAAGTAGTCCCATGCCCGACGTCAGCCAGGAGTGGCTCGAGCGGAACTTCCCCTGCAAGTGGGCGTGCCCGGTCCATACGGAGTCCGGCAAGTACGTGACGCTCATCGCCCAGGGGAAGTACCGGGAGGCCTACGCCGTGGCCCGCCGCCCGAATCCCCTGGCCTCCATCTGCGGCCGGATCTGCGCGGCGCCCTGCGAGCCCGCCTGCCGCCGGGGGGAGATCGATGCCCCGGTCTCGATCCGGGCCCTCAAGCGCTTCGTCACGGAGAAGTTCGGCGTCGAGAGCATGATGGACTTCTCGGTGCTGTCGGAGATCTACGGCCACCGGCGGGACCAGTATCCGGAGCGGGTGGCGGTCATCGGCTCCGGGCCTGCAGGCCTGGCCTGCGCCCACGACCTAGCCCTGCTCGGCTACCGGGTGACGATCTTCGAGGCGGCCCCCGTGGCCGGGGGCATGCTGCGTCTGGGCGTGCCCGAGTACCGGCTGCCCCGGGCGCTGATCCAGCTGGAGGTGAACGCGATCCTCTCCCTGGGCGTGGAGCTGCAGTGCAATGCCCGGCTGGGCCGGGACTTCACCCTGGCGGACCTCCGGGCCAGGGGCTACGGCGCGATCTTCCTCGGCGTGGGGGCCATGCAGAGCCGCAACCTGGCCATCCCGGGCATCGAGCAGGATGGTGTCCTGCGCGGCATCGACTACCTGCTGAACCTGAACCTCGGCTACAAGGTCGAGATGGGCCACCGGGTGGTGGTGATCGGCGGCGGCAACGTGGCCCTGGATGTGGCGCGCACCGCCGCCCGGGGTGGCGAGCAGGGCAACACCGAGCGCAGCCTCTCCATCGTCCAGGCCCTGGATGTGGCCCGCAGCGCCATCCGCTTCGGTGGCCGCGAGGTCACCGTCTGCTGCCTGGAGTCCGAGGCGGAGATGCCCGCCGCCGTGGAAGAGGTCGAAGAGGCCCTCCACGAAGGCATCAGGTTCTGCCACCGGGTGGGGCCCAACCGCATCCTGGGCCGCGACGGCTCCGCCACCGGCGTGGAGTTCACGGCGGTGTCCCGGGTCTTCGACGAGAACGGGCGCTTCGCCCCGCAGTTCATCGAGGGCTCCGAGACGGTGCTGGAGGCGGACACGGTCATCGTGGCCATCGGCCAGACCGGCGACTTCAGCTTCCTCAGCCCCGAGGACGGCGTCGAGACCCGCCAGGGCCGGATCCTCATCGACCCCGACACGCTGGTCACCAGCGCGCCCGACGTCTTCACCGGCGGGGACGCGGCCTTCGGTCCCCGCATCGCCATCAGCGCCGTCGCCGACGGGAAGAAGGCCGCCCGTTCCATCGACGAGTTCCTGCGGGGCCGGCCCAGCCCCGAGGTGGAACTCACCGTCGAGATCGACGTGGAGGAACGCTACGAGCGGGTCTGGGACTTCGAGGGCATCCCGCGGCAGAAGCCGCCCATGCGGCCCACGCTGCGCCGGGTGGGCTTCGCCGAGGTGGAGGAATGCTACGACGAGCGCACCGCCCGCCGGGAGGGTCTGCGCTGCCTCCAGTGCTGGACGAACACGATCTTCACCCAGAGCGACCGGGACGGCACCGAGTGCATCCTCTGCGGCGGCTGCCAGGACATCTGCCCCGAGGACTGCATCGAGATCGTGCCCTCGGCCCGGTTCCTGGCCCTGCCCGCCGAGGCCGAGGACCTGGCGCCCCTGCTGGCCCGGGATGACCTGCGCGGCTCCGTCTTCCTCAAGGACGAGGAGGCCTGCATCCGCTGCGGCCTCTGCGCCCTGCGCTGCCCCGTGGGGACCATCACCATGCAGAGCTTTGAGATCAAGGAGAATCCCTGTGCCTGACGAGACCGCAGACAGCCTGTCCGGACTGGACGCCGGGGAAGGGACGCGGCGCCAGTTTCTCACTCAGCTGGGCCTCGGCGCCTGCGCCGTGACCGGCCTGGGAGCCGCCCTCACCGTGGCCGACTACATGGAGCCGAAGGTGCTCTTCGAGCCGCCCACCAGCTTCCGGGCCGGCAACGCCGCCGACTATCCCGAGGGCACCGTGCGCTTCAACCAGGAGCAGAAGGTCTACATCATCGGGGGCGCCGCGGGCATCTTCGCCATGTCGGCCGTCTGCACGCACCTGGGCTGCATCACCCGGCCCATGTCCGGCGAGGCGGGCATCGCCTGCCCCTGCCACGGGAGCAAGTTCGACCTGGAGGGCAACGTGACCCATGGTCCGGCGCCCCACCCGCTGCCCTGGCTCGAGGTCCGGGCGGACTCCGCCGGCAACCTGACCGTGGACACCAGCGTGGTCATCCCTCATGGAAAGGCCCTGAAGCCATGAGCACCCTGAGCCTCGCCTCCCTCACGACCCGGCTTCGGGCCTCCGCGGTCTACCGCTCGATCATCCGGCACGGCGCCGCGGACACCAACCGCAACCGGTCGCTGGTCATCTTCGAGAACCTCTTCCTCCACGTCCACCCGGTGAAGGTGCGGGAGAAGACCCTCCGGTTCTCGCACACCTACTGGCTGGGGGGCATCACCCTGGCCGCCTGCCTGATCCTCATCCTCACGGGCATCCTGCTGATGTTCTACTACCACCCCTCCGTGCCCCAGGCCTACCGGGACATGAAGGAGCTGCAGTTCGTCGTGGACAACGGCGTGTTCTACCGGAACCTGCACCGCTGGGCCGCGCACCTCATGGTCCTCGGCGCCATGCTCCACATGCTGCGGGTGTTCTACCACCGGGCCTACCGGCCGCCTCGCCAGTTCAACTGGGTGGTGGGCGTGGTGCTGCTGCTGATCACGCTGCTGCTCTCCTACACGGGCTACCTGCTGCCCTGGGACCAGCTGGCCTTCTGGGGCGTGTCCGTGGGCACCAACATGGCCAAGGAGGCCCCCCTCATCGGGAAGCCCCTGCGGTTCCTGCTGCTGGGCGGCAACATCGTGTCCGAGAACGCCCTGCTGCGCTTCTATGTCCTCCACTGCGTCGTGCTGCCGGCGGTGATGCTGCTCTTCCTCTCGGTGCACATCTGGCGGATCCGCAAGGACGGCGGGGTGCAGGGCCCACCCGAGGACGGCACTGACGAGGAGGTGGAACCATGAGCCAGACCCCGCAGCCGCTCGCCCCCGTGGAGTGCAACGACCCCATGGCGCTCCCCCGGCGGGTGGCCCTGGTGCGGCCGGACACCCGGCCCACCCTGCGCCGCCGCGAGGAGCGCATGGTCATGACCTTCCCGCACCTGATCATCCGCGAGGTGATCATGTTCCAGGTGGTGGTCATCGCCCTGGTCCTCATCGCCCTGCTGTTCAACGCGCCCCTGGAGGGCCTGGCCAATCCGCTGGAGACGCCCAACCCCTCCAAGGCACCCTGGTACTTCCTGGGGCTCCAGGAGCTGCTCCACTACTTCCCGCCCGTGGTGGCCGGGGTGGTGATCCCGGGCCTCGTGGTGGTGGCCCTGGTGGTGATCCCCTACGCCCGCATCAACCTCGTGGCGGGGCCCCTCTGGTCCGGGGACCGGAAGCGCGTCACCAATGCCATCGCCGCCGCGTCGGGCCTGCTCGTGGTCCTCTTCAGCGCCTTCCAGTGCTGGGCCATCGTGGTGCCCACGCTCCTGGTGGCGGCCGCCATGTTCCTCGCCCGGAGCGAGGGGGATGGCCGACCGTTCCGCCGCTTCCTCACGCTGGTCACCCTGCCGGAATGGATCATGACCTGGTTCGTGGTCGTGGCCGCGCTCCTCACGATCATCGGCACCTTCTTCCGCGGCCCGGGCTGGTCCCTCGTCTGGCCCTGGAACATGTATCCCCCCGCTTGACGGAGCCCCCGTGCCTCTGCGACGCCTCTTCGCCATCACCAGCGTGCTGTTCTTCATGGTCCTGGCCATCTCGCCCCTGAAGAACGCCCTCCGTCCCTACCGGGCCATCCAGCGGGAGTACGCCCGCCTGGGCGCCTCCCGCGCCAAGAGCCAGAAGCTGGCGGAGGCCTATCAGGCCCGGCCGGTCTCCATCCAGCAGATCTGGCTGCCGGGTCTCCAGAACCGCGTGGACCGCTGCACCACCTGCCACCTGGGCGTGCAGGACGCGAACATGGCCGGGGCCCCCGGCGTCTTCCGACTCCACTCGCACAGCTTCCACACGCCGAAGGACTTCGACCGCTTCGGCTGCACCTCCTGCCACGGCGGTCAGGGCCTGGCGACGCTCGAAGAGGACGCCCACGGCAACGCTGAGAACGCCGGCACGCCCATGACGCCGCTGCCCTTCATCGAGTCCGGCTGCGGCCGCTGCCACCTGGCCACCCAGGTGGCCGGCGCCGCCATTCTCTCCCGGGGGCGGCAGCTCATGGAGAAGGCGGGCTGCTTCGCCTGCCACCTGGTCAAGGGCCACGAGGGCTTCCGCTCCGAGGCCCCGCCCCTGGAGTCCGTCGCCCTCAAGACCGGCGGCGAGGCCCTCAAGCGCTGGCTCAAGGACCCCAAGGGCCTGGACCCCAACGCCTCCATGCCCAACTTCCACCTGAGCGACGCGGACATCGAGGCGCTCACCCACTACATCTTCAACACCCGGCCCTCGGGCCTCCTCGCGGGGAAGGTGCGCGCGGCCGGTTCGGAGAAGCCCGGTGATCCCGTCAACGGCAAGAAGATCTTCGCCGAGGCCCGCTGCATCTCCTGCCACACCCTCGAGGGCAAGGGCAATGGCTCGGCGCCGGAGCTGGCCAAGGTCGCGTCCCGGGCCTCCCAGCCCTGGCTACTGGCCTTCCTCCGCGACCCCCACGCCTTCAACCCCCGCACCCGCATGCCCCAGTTCGGGTTCAGCGAAGCCGACACCCGGGACGTCGTGGCCTACATGGTGACGGAGTTCAAGGACTTCGAAGCGCCGGAGGGCATGCTGGAGCCCGTCCGGGTGAACCAGACCCTGGCCGAAAAGGGCCAGAAGCTCTTCCGGACGCTGGGCTGCACCGCCTGCCACGTGGCCGCTGGCGGGGAATCCGAGCGCATCGGTCCCGAGCTGAACCGCATCGGGGACAAGCGCGCCTCGTCCCTGGACTTCGGCAAGCGGACTGAGCTGAAGCACACCCTCCCGGCCTGGCTCCAGGCCAAGGTCCAGGAGCCCCGCTCTCTGAACACGGGCCTGCGGATGCCCTCCTACGGCTTCACCCCCGAGGACACCCGGGCCATCGTGACGGCGCTGCTGGCCTACGGCGCCGAGCCCATCCCGGCGGCCTACCTGCACCAGCCCGCGACCCGGCCTTCGCTGGTCCCCGGCGGGGCCGTGGGCGCCCTCTTCGACCGCTACCGCTGCCTCTCCTGCCACCAGATCGGCGATCGGGGCGGCGACATCTCCACCGCGCCGCTCACGGCGGAAGGCAGCAAGGTGAAGAAGGACTGGCTGGTGGACTACCTGCTCCTGTCCTTCACCATCCGGCCCATCCTCACGGACCGCATGCCGGTGTTCCGGATGAGCAGGGAGGAGGCCACCACCCTCGCCCAGGCCTTCGGCACCTTCTACCTCGATCCCGCGATCCCCGAGGATCCCTTCGATGGCCAGCCCGCCAGCAGCCGCGACCCCGAGGAGGGCAAGCGCCTCTACGACACCCTGGGCTGCCGCGCCTGCCACATCCTCGGCGACAAGGGCGGCTATTACGGTCCCCCCCTCACCGAGGCCGGGCGGCGCCTCAAGCCCGGCTGGACCTACACCTGGCTGAAGGGGCCCCAGAAGTGGCGGGCCGACGTGCGCTGCCCCAGCTACGGCCTGTCCGACACCGACGCGCTGCGGCTCACGTCCTACCTGCAGACCCTGACCCAGAAGCCGGCCGCGCCCAAGGCCGGTCACGGAGGTGCGCGATGAGGACCCCCGTGCTCACCGGGCTTGCCCGGACCCTCCTGCTGCTCATGGTGGCCACCGGCTGCCGCAAGCAGGCTCCGCCCCCGCCGGCTCCCGCAGCCGAGGCAGCTGCGGCCCCGGCCCCGCCGGCCCCTCCCGCGGAGCCGCCGCTCTCCTACGAGCTGCGCCTGGGCCGGCAGGTCTTCCAGCACTACTGCCTGATCTGCCACGGCGAGACCGGGGCCGGGGACGGGTTCAACGCCTTCAACGTGGAGCCGCACCCCCGGGACCTCTCGGCGCCCGCGTTCCAGAAGGCCAAGAGCGACGGGGAGCTGGCGGACACCATCCGTCGGGGCGGCCTGGGTGTGGGGCTCTCGCCCATGATGCCGCCCTGGGGGAAGACCCTGACCCCGGACCAGATCGACCAGGTGGTGGCCTACCTCCGCACCCTCAAGCGCCCGGATGCCCCGCCGGCGTCCTGAGTCAGCCCAGGAGGTCGCTGACTGCAGTGCAGCGGTGGGCGGCGCCTTCTTCCAGGAGGGCGTCGGGCCCCTCGGAGCCGGGCACCACGTAGAGCTCCTTCCCCAGGTCCAGGGCCAGCCGGGCCGTCACCAGGGAGCCGGACCGGAGCCGGGCTTCGGTGACCAGCACCCCGTCGGTCCAGGCCGCCAGCAGCACGTTCCGGCGCGGGAAGTGCCACTTCAGGGGCGGGGCCTCGGGCGGGAAGGGGGTGATGACCCCGCCCCCGGCGGCCACCATCCGGTCCATGAGGGGCCGGTGCTCTCGGGGATAGGGGTGGTCCAGCCCTGAGCCCAGGACGCCCCAGGTGGCGCCGGCCGCCAGGGCCCCTTCGTGGGCCGCGCCGTCGATGCCCCGGGCCAGGCCCGAGAGGACCGCGACGCCGGCCCGGGTGAGGGCCGTGGCCCAGGCCCGGGTGCGGGCTCTCCCGCCGGGGCTGGCCTGGCGGCTGCCGACGATGGCGAGGCGGGGCCCTGCCGGCGGCAGGGTGCCCCGCACCCACAGGGCCACGGGGTAGGGCAGGGGCGCCAGCAGGGCCTCCACCCCGGGGTCCCCGGGCAGCAGGAGCCGCGCCCCCCGGTCCGCGGCCTCCTGCCGGCGCCGGGGCAGGTCCGCCGCCACCCGGGTCAGGTCCGCCGCCAGGGCCGGGGGGAGGGCCGGCGCCGCCCCGGTCTGGAGGGCCGCCCAGAGGTCCGCCTTCTGGCGCTCGGGCCAGGGAAGGACCGTGAAGGCGAGGGCCCAGACACGAAGGTCCAAGGGGGATCCTGGGGCGGCGAAGCCATCCTGGAGCCGCGAAGTCATGGCACGCAAGCCCTTTCCCCTTGCTTTTGCCCTTTGTCCAGCTACACTGGTTCTCTTGGCTGTTTGCCCTATTCGATCGTGAGGTTCCCATGTCCCGTGAGTGCGAAATCTGCGGCAAGAAGCCCCAGTTCGGGAACAACGTGTCCCACTCGAACAACGTCACCAAGCGTCGGTGGAACCCGAACATCCAGCGCGTCCGCGCCCTGGTTGGCGGCGCCCCCAAGCGCCTGCGGGTCTGCACCTCCTGCATCCAGGCCGGCAAGGTCCTCAAGGCCTGCTAGGTCTCAGCCCGAAACACAGAACGGCGGCCCTGCGGCCGCCGTTCTGTGTTTCGGGCGGGCTGTCGGTGATCAGCTGTCGGCTATCAGCCAGAGCACCCACCCCAGCGTTGGGGCCAGCCGGGGCCTTCTTGACCGACAGCCGATAGCCGACAGCCAAGAGCCCCCCTGCCACACTGATCCCATGCTCCTCGCCCTCGACACCACCACGGAGATCCTGCACCTGGCGCTGGTCCGGGGGGACCGGGCCTGGACGAAGCGGGTGCTGTCGGGCATCGGCCGGGGGCACAGCGAGCGCCTGCTGCCCGCCCTGGAGGAGCTCATGGCCGAGGCCGGGGCGGTCCCCTCGGGCCTCACCGGGGTGGCGGCCTGCCTGGGCCCCGGCGGCTTCACCAGCCTGCGCATCGGGGTCGCCACGGCCGAGGGCTTCGGCGTCACGGGCCTGCCCACCTGGGGCTTCTCGGCCTTCGCGCTGCGGGCCGAGGCGCTGCGCCAGGCGGGCGTGACCGGGCCCCTCTGGCTCCTGCTGGACGGCCAGCGGGGTGAGGCCTTCCACCAGCGCTGGGCAGCCGGGCCGCTGACCACCGCCGCCAAGCAGCCCCTGGCCGAGCTGCCGGCCAGGCTGGGGGACGAGGCCTGGTGGGCTCCGGAGGCCTTCGCGCCCCGGGTCGAGGCGGTCCTGCCGGGCAGCCGGGTGGTCCTGCCCGACGAGGGCGAGGCCACCCTGGCCGGGCTGGTGGCCCTGGCGCGCCGCGTGTCCCTGGGGCCGCCCGAGGCGCCCCTGGTGCCCTTCTACCTGCGGGAGACGGACGCGGAGCTGAACTTCCCCCTGGCCGCGGCCTCGCTGCCCGAGGCCCTGCGCCGCGGCGTGGCCCGGTGAGGGCGAGCCGCGCTCCGGGGGTCTGGCGCCTGGAGGCGGGGGAGCCACTGCCAGCCTGGGTGATCCGGCTGGATCGCACGGCCTTCGGCACGCCCTGGAAGGCACCGGCCGCGCACGAGGTCCTGTGGCTGGTGCCGGAGCTGGCCTTCGCCCGCTGGGCCTGCATCCAGGCCGCCGGAGAGGCCGAGCTGCTGCGCATCGCCGTGTCCCCCGAGGCCCGGGGGCAGGGCCTGGGCCGGAGGCTGCTGGAGGCCTGCCAGCTTGACCTGGCAGCGGCGGGCATGGACCAGCTCTTCCTGGAGGTGCGGGCATCCAACGCCGCGGCCATCAGCCTCTACCGCGCCTGCGGCTGGAAGCCCGAGGGCCGCCGGGCCGGCTACTATCCCGATGGCGAGGATGCCGTGCTCTACCGGCGCGCCCCGGCGGGAGAACATTGTTGACCCCGGGATTGGGAATGGGTTGACCAAGAGCACAGGATCACTCATATTTGGGTGTCCCCGGCGGTCCCCATGCTTGGCATCTCCCGACAGACCGATTACGCGGCCCGTGTGGTCCTGCACCTGGCTTGCCTGGCGCCGGGTGCCAGGGTGCCCATCGCCGACATCGCCACGCACCGGATGCTGCCCCTGGATTTCGTCCGGCGCATCGTCGGGGACCTGGTCAAGGCGGGGATCCTCAAGACCACCCGCGGCTCCGGGGGCGGCGTGGGCCTGGCCCGGCCCGCGGCCGACATCTCCCTGGGCGAGGTGGTGGCGGCCACCGAAGGCGACATGGCGCTCAACCACTGTGTGAGCGACCGGCGGGTCTGTCCTCTGGCGGCGAGCTGCCCGGTGCAGTCGGTCTGGGTGGACGCCACCCAGGTGCTGGGCGACTACCTGGCCTCCGTTCGCTTCGATGCCCTGGCCCTGCGCAGTGAAGGCCACCAGCCCGCCCACCTGCGCATCCAGGCCAACGGCCGTGTCCGCGGCGCCAAGCGGTGCGCGGCGCTCTAGCGCTCGAACAGCACCACGCGGTTGCTGTTGGTGCCCTTGTCGTTGTTGCCGACGCCCCAGATGTGGGCGGTCTTGGTGAAGACCTGGCTGTTCACCAGCACGCCGTGGGCGCGGAAGCCCGCCCCCAGGCCCAGGGGCAGCGCGACCTCGTCCAGCTTCACCTTGCCGCGGCGCACCTCGCCCACCTCGAAGGCCACGAAGCCGCCGGGCCGGGTGACGCGGTGCAGCTCGGCGAAGACCGCGGCCATGGTCGCGGACCAGGCCTCCAGGCTGCGCGGCGTGCTGATGCCCCGGCCGATGGCCTCGGCGTCGAGGCCGCTGAACCAGCAGCGCAGCCAGTTGTCGCCGCTGTAGTCCACCACGTCGAGAAAGGGCGGTGAAGTGACGGTGAGGGTCACGCTGGCATCCACCAGGGCCGGCGTCCGCCGGGCATCCCCCGAGAGGAACAGCGCGTCCCGGGCAGCCTGGGCGAGGTTCCGCCACTGGGCGGGCTCCAGGCCCGCCAGGAGCTGCTTCGTCTTTTTCAGGATGAGGGCGTGGGTGTCCCGGTAGGGGGGGCTCTGCTGACGCTGGGCGTTGATCTGGGTCTGCTTCTCGGCGGTGAGGGCCTGGTTGGGCGGCAGCGAATAGACCGAGAAGAAGCCGGGGCTGTGGCCCGTGAGCCGGTTGGTGGCCACCATGCGGATCCAGGTGTCGAGGGCATCCAGCGTGCCGGCCGCGGCGCGGTCCAGGCACCAGTCCCGGAGGCCGCGGATCTCGGCTTCCGTCTCCGGGTGATAGAACATGGATAGATCGAGTCCATCCTGCCGGCCCGTGCGGGGGATCTCCTGCAGGCGTCGGGCCACCGCCTCGGGCTCGGGCGGCTGCAGGCGCGGCTCCGCCAGCATCCGGGACAGGGGATTGACGTCGTTGGCCGCCACCTGGCGCCCCAGGAGGGCCGCTTCGAGGACCGTGGTGCCGCGGCCGCTGAAGGGGTCGTAGACCCGGTCGCCGGGTCGGGTCAGGCGCTCGATGAAGTGGCGGGGGAGCTGGGGCTTGTAGCAGGCGCGGTAGCTGATCTCGTGCAGGTTCGCGGCCTGGCGCTGCTTCGCGGTCCAGAACTCCAGGGAGAGGCGCGGGTAGGTGTCCCGGTCCGTCCGGATGGTGTCCCAGGCCTCGTCGGGGGGGGGTGGGTCGAAGATGGGGAGCCCGCTGCCGGGGATGAAACCCGCCAGGAAGTTCCGCCGCACCGCCGCCACGCTCTCCGTCGTCATCCGCTTCCGCCTGCCCAAGGGGGCGGTTCCAGGATAGCCTGCTGACCATGGCTTCCCCGCCGCCGAAGCGCCACCCCGAGCTCACGCGCCTGTATGTAGCCGCGGGTCTGGTCGTGGTGATCCTCATGATCATCCTGCTCTACAAGACCGTGGGGAACCGCATCGCCGAGGGCGGCCTGGACGCGCCCAGCCGCTGGGCCCTGGTGGCCCTGGGCCTGGCGAACGTGCTGGCCATCGGCACCCTCTGCTTCATCGTGGCCCGCAGCGCCGCCAAGCTCTACTTCGAGCGCAAGATGGGCATCCTCGGCTCCCGCCTGCGCACCCGCATGGTGCTGACGCTCTTCATCGTGGGCATCGTGCCGAGCCTGATCCTGTTCCTGGTGGGCCGGAACTTCATCAACAAGAACGTGGAGCGCTGGTTCAGTCCCGAGACCGAGGTGGCCATCCGGGACGGCCACAAGGCGGCGGGGGACCTGCGGGCCGCGGCCCAGGCCCGCCTGGCCTTCGGCGCGGCGCGGCTGCTGGTGTCGGCCTCGGCGGACCCCCCGCTCCTCCGGGAAGTCACGGGGCTGGACCTGATTGCCCTCCAGGGCCGGCGGGGCGAGAGCGGCCTCCGGGCCCTGGACTTGGGCGCGGGACTGCCGCCTCCGGACCTGACCGGCCTCACCGGCGAGACCCAGCAGGAGGGCCGGGACGGCCTGTGGCTGCTCCGCGCCGTGCCCCGGGGCGACGGGCTCTGGGTCCTGGGCGTCTTCATGCCCCGGGACACCCTCGACCGGGTGCTGGCCCTGGAGCAGCGCTTCCGGGAGAGCGAACAGATCCGCGCCAACCGGGCCACCCTGGAGACCCTGCCCCAGAGCACCTTCCTCTTCCTCACGATGCTCACGCTGTTTTTCGCGGTGTGGTCGGGCCTGGCCCTGGCCCGCTCCCTCAGCGAGCCCATCCGGGCCCTGGCCAAGGCCGCGCAGCGGGTGGGTTCCGGCGACCTCGACGTCCAGCTGCCGGAGCTGGGCGAGGACGAGCTGGCCTTCCTGGCCCGCACCTTCAACGCCATGACCCGGGACCTCAAGACCAACCGCGCGGCCATCGAGACCCAGGCCAGCCGCATCGAGCAGCAGCGGGCCTACCTGGACCAGATCCTGGCGGCCCTGCCCGTGGGCGTCATCACCTGGCGGCCGGACGGCGAGCTGCGCACCTTCAACGCCGCGGCCCGCACCTGGCTGGGCCTGGACGCCGTCGATCCCACCGAGGTCCGCTGGGCGGCCGTGGCGACCCTGCCGCGCCTGGGGCGGCTGCCTGAGCTGCTCCGGGCCGTGCTCGAGGCCCGGCGCGGCGTGCAGGAGGAATTCCGCCTGGGCGGCGAGGGCGAGGGTCGGCCCGTGCGGGCCATCCTGGAGCCCCTGCAGGGCGGCGGCGTGCTGGCGGTGCTGGAGGATCTTTCGCTGCTGGCCCAGGCCGAGAAGCGCGCCGCCTGGCAGGAGGTGGCCCGGCGCATGGCCCACGAGGTGAAGAACCCGCTCACGCCCATCCAGCTCACGGCCCAGCGCCTGCTGCGCCGGAACCGCGACGGCCGGCTCGACGCCGCCGACGTGCAGGAAGGGGCCGAGACCATCCTGGCGGAAGTGGCCAGCCTGTCGCGGCTGGTGGACAGCTTCACCCGCTTCGCCCGCCTGCCCGTCCCCCAGCTCGCGCCCTGCGATCCCGCGGAGCTGCTGCGCCAGGTGGCAGCACTCTATGGGCCGAACCATCCCGAGATCCAGTGGGACCTGCGCCTGCCCGAGGAGCCCGTGGCCGCGGTCTGGGATGGCGACATGGTGAAGCGGGCGCTGATCAACTACGTGGACAACGCCGTGGCGGCGGTGGAGGGCCGGGGTCCGATCCGGCTCTCCCTGGCCATCCAGGGCCCGGTGCTGCGCTACGACGTGGAGGACGTCGGCAGCGGCGTGCCCGAGGCCGACCGCGAGCGGCTCTTCGAGCCCTACTTCTCCACCAAGCGCAAGGGCACGGGCCTCGGACTCGCCATCGTCCGCCGCATCGCCCAGGACCACCACGGCGACACCCGCTACGAGCCCCTGGACCCCGGCAGCCGCTTCAGCCTGCTGCTGCCCTGGAACAACGGCGGCTAGCGGGCGGGAAACGACTCTCGCGGAGAGCTGACGAGCAAGCGGAGGGACGCGAAGGAGACCGGCCTGGTCACAAGGTCAGTGCCCGGCTCTTTCTTTCATCCCCTTCATCCCCTGCATCCCCGTTCCTTCGCCTTTTTCTTGAAAACAGGGATGCAGGGGATGAAGGGGATAACGCAACCCCCTCCCAGAGTCATGTCCCGGGTGGGCTGTGAGCCTTCTCCTTGCTCAGGGCCTGTTCCGCCGCCGCCGCAGCCAGAGCCCCAGCGGGCCCAGCACCAGCCAGGCGAGGAGCACCACCTTGACCAGGGGACTCACTAGTAGCGGAGCACGCTGAAGACGGGCAGGCCCTCGACCTTCTCGCGGCCGGGCAGGGAGGTCAGCTCGATGAAGACCGTGAGCGCCACCGGCTGGGCGCCCGTGAGGCGGATGAGGCGCTGGGCCGCGGCGGCGGTGCCGCCGGTGGCCATGACGTCGTCCACGATGAGCACCCGGTCCCCGGCCTTGAAGGCATCCATGTGGATCTCCAGGGCGTCGTTGCCGTACTCGAGGCCGTAGCCCTCCTTGTGCGTGGCCATGGGCAGCTTGCCGGGCTTGCGGGCGGGCACGAAGCCCACGCCCAGCTTCTGCGCCAGGGCGCTGCCGAAGATGAAGCCCCGGGACTCCAGGGCCAGCACGTGGGTGGGCTCCAGGGTCAGCACCGGCTCGGCCATGGCCGCCACCGCGTCGCCGAAGACCGCGGCATTGGCCAGCAGCGGCGTGATGTCGCGAAAGAGGATGCCCTCTTTGGGGAAGTCGGGCACGTCCCGGACATAGGAGGAGAAGGGGTTGGCGTGGGGCATGGTTACCTGCGGATCTCGAATGGAAAGGGAAGCGAGTGTCCCACGGCCGGGGCCTCCCAGTCCAGCCGTGGACGCCGGGTCCCACCGGGCGGCACCCTAGCTGTTGAAGGCCGCATGGAAGTCCACCTGCCGGGCCAGGGTCTCGGGGCAGCCCAGGTCCAGGCGCAGGGGCGTCACGCTGGCGTAGCCCTCGAACACCGCCTCGGCGTCGCTGCCGACGCCCTTGGCGTAGGTGGGGCCCGCGTCGCCGCCGATCCAGTAGTAGGGCAGGCTGCGGGGGTCCGCACGGCGCTCCACCAGGTCGTGGTAGGCCCGGCTGTCCTGGCCCGTGAGGCGGAAGCCCCGGGGCTCGCCCTTGGGCAGGTTCACGTTCCAGATGCGGTTCGCGGGCAGCTCCATCTGCTCCCACCGCGCCAGGAAGCGCTCGATCCAGGGCTCGCCCTCCTCCAGGGAGCCGCCGGGGTGGATGGAGAAGGCTGCGGCCCGGGCGCCCTGCAGGCGGCCCTCGAAGGCCGCGCCCACGGTGCCGGAGTAGAACACGTCCTCGCCCAGGTTGAAGCCGTGGTTGATGCCCGAGAGCACCCAGTCCGGGCGGCGCTCCAGCACCTCGCAGACGCCCAGCAGCACGCAGTCCACGGGGGTGCCGTCGCAGGCGTAGCGGCCGGGGCCCACCTCGTTGAGGCGCAGGATGTTGTGCAGGCTCAGGGCCGAGGAGATGGCCGAGCGGTTGCGGTCCGGGGCCACGGTCACCACCCGGCCGAAGCGCGAGGCCACCCGGGCCAGAGCCGCGATGCCGGGGGCCCAGAGGCCGTCGTCGTTGGTGAGCAGGATCAGGCGTTCAGACATGGAACCAGTGTAGCCGCTGGGCCGGACCCGGATTGGCTGGCAGGATGGAACCCACCCAGGCCCCCCGTGGACTCCGACCGCCCCCCCAGCGCCGCCCCGCCGCTCCCGTCCGAGGAGGAGGCCCTGGACCGGACCGGCATCCTGACCCGCCTCCGTGAAAGGATCGTCGCCTTCGCGGCATCCCGGTATGCAGGCGCCCATGCGGAGGACCTGGCGCAGGAGGTGCTGGTGGTGCTCCATGAGAAGTACAGCCACCTGGACCGGCTGGAGGACCTGGTGCCCCTGGCCTTCCAGATCCTGCGCTTCAAGCTGGCCGCCCACCGCCGCAAAGCCTTCCGCCATGGCGAGCACGACGCGGTGGACGTGGACGCCTTCCCGCCGGTCTCGGACGCGCCGGACCCGGCTGTGGTGCTGGAGCGCAAGGAGCTGCTGGCGCGGCTCCTGGGCGGCATCACCCAGCTGGGCGAGCGCTGCCGGGAGCTGTTCCGCCTCAAGCTGCAGGGGCGCACCTTCGCGGAGATCCAGCAGACCCTGGGCGCCGCCACCCTCAACACCGTCTACACCTGGGACCACCGCTGCCGGAAGCAGCTGCTGGAAGCCCTGGGCGGCAGCTGGGATGCTCCCGCCAGGAGGGAACCATGAACCGCGCCGAAGCGGAAAAGCTGCTCGGGGGCCACGCCACGGGGACGCTCACGGAGGCTGAGCGGAGCCTGCTCTTCGCGGCGGCCCTGGCGCACCAGGAGGTCTTCGACGCCCTGGCGGACCAGGAAGGCCTGCGCGAGCTGCTGGCGGACCCCGGGGTCCGGGCCCAGCTCCTGGCGGCCCTGGCCCCGGCGCCGCCGAAGGTCGTGCCGCTCTGGCGCCGCCCGGGCCTCCTCGCCGCCGCGGCCAGCCTCCTCGTGGGCACCACCGCCGGGCTCGTCTACCTGCGCAGCCCCGAGGCGGGTCGCGTGCCGGCCCTGCAGGAGGCGCCCAAGGCCACGCCGAAGCCGGTAGCAGCCCCGGCGACAGCCCAGGCCCCGGCCCAGGCACCGGTCCCGGAGAAGGCCCCGGCGAGGCCTGCCCTGGCACCGAAGGCAGTCCCGCCCCCGCCAGCACCAGTCCCGGCTCCGGCGCCTGCGGCAGACCTGGCCCCCCGGCCCCTGGCCCTGGCGGTGGAAGCGCCATCGGCCCGGCGGGAGGCTGCGGCGGTCGGCAGCGTCGGCGGGGTGGTGGCCAGTGCGCCGCCGGCCGCGGCCCTGAAGGCGAAGAGGGACGCGCAGCCCGAGGAGCAGGCGGCCCGGCGGAATCAGGCCAGGACCGGCCCGAGCCTCCGCATTCGGGCCTTCTCGGGCCTCACGGGCACCTCGGACCCCCGGGACCTGCGCCGGGAGCTGGAGGACCGCCTTCAGGAGCCCGCCCTGGCCGCTACCCTGGCGGAGCTCCCGGCGGGGACCACGCTGGCGCTGAAGGTCGATGCCAGCGGGCAGGTGCTCGCGGCCACCTTCGACCGGGCCTTCCCGGGCGCGGCCAAGGCCCAGGAGCTGCTGGGGGCCCGGCGCCTGCAGACCTGGACCGGCGGGCTGGCTGGCAGCCTGGAGCTGACCCTCGGCTGGGAGCGCTGAGTCCCTGGCGCCGCCCCGGGAAGGGGCTACCTTCGGAGGCATGCTGCGCCAGCTGGGGGTGGTCATGGTTCTTTCCCTGGGGGGAGGTCCCTCGGTCCCGCCGCTGGTTCCCCCGGCGGAAGATTCTGTCTTCGAGGCGGCCCGGGCCCGCATGGTGCGGGACCAGCTGGTGGCCCGGGACATCCGGGACCCCCGGGTGCTGGCCGCCATGGGCAAGGTGCCCCGGCAGGAGTTCGTGCCCAAGGACCTGCGGGCCGAGGCCTACGAGGATGGCCCCCTGCCCATCGGCCTGGGCCAGACCATCTCCCAGCCTTACGTGGTGGCCTTCATGACCGAGGCCCTGGGGCTCCGGCCCGAGGATCGGGTGCTGGAGATCGGCACGGGCTCGGGCTACCAGGCGGCGGTGCTGGCGGGGCTGGTGGCTGAGGTCTACACCCTGGAGCTGGTGGAGCCCCTGGCGCGGCGCGCGGAGGCCACCCTGCAGCGCCTGGGCTGCAGCAACGTGAAGGTCCGCGCCGGGGACGGCTACCTGGGCTGGCCCCAGGCGGCGCCTTTCGACGCCATCATCGTCACCTGCGCCCCCGAGCAAGTGCCCCAGGTCCTGGTGGACCAGCTCAAGGTGGGGGGCCGCATGATCGTGCCCGTGGGTGCCCAGGGGGGTGCCCAGGAGCTCATCCTGCTGCGGAAGCACCCCGGGGGCCTGGAGCGGCAGGCCGTCCTGCCCGTGCGCTTCGTGCCCATGGTGAAGGGCAGGGGCTAGGGATTCGGGCTCCGTCGGGCGGAATCCAGGGTATAAAGCTCCAGCCACCCACCCGACCAGCCCCCGTTTCCCCAGCCGTCCCGCGGCCAGGGGAGCCCGCTTCCAGGAGTCCCCCATGACCACCCCGACCCGCACCAAGGTCGTCAGTGCCGCCGAGGCCGTGGCCCTGATCCGGGACGGCGACACGGTGGCCACCGGGGGGTTCGTGGGCATCGGCTTCGCGGAGAACCTGGCCATCGCCCTGGAGCAGCGCTTCCTGCAGACCGCGGCACCCCGGGACCTGACCCTGGTCTACGCCGCGGGCCAGGGCGACGGCAAGACCCGGGGCCTGAACCACCTGGGCCATCCGGGCCTGGTGAAGCGGGTCATCGGCGGCCACTGGGGCCTGGCGCCCAAGCTGCAGGCCCTGGCCCTGAGCGGCCAGGTGGAGGCCTACAACCTGCCCCAGGGCGTCATCGCCCACCTCTTCCGCGACATCGCCGCGGGCAAGCCCGGCACCCTCTCGCGCATCGGCCTCGGCACCTTCGTGGACCCGGTCCACGGGGGCGGCAAGCTGAACGACCGCACCACCGAGGACCTGGTGGAGCACCTCTCCATCCACGGCGAGGACTTCCTGTTCTACAAGGCCTTCCCCATCCAGGTGGGCCTGATCCGCGGCACCACCGCAGACGACGAGGGCAACGTCACCATGGAGAAGGAGGCCCTGACCCTGGAGGCCCAGGCCATCGCCATGGCCGTCCACAACAGCGGCGGCACGGTCATCGTGCAGGTGGAGCGCCTGGCGGAGCGGGGCTCGCTCAACACCCGCCAGGTGAAGATCCCCGGGATCCTGGTGGACCGGATCGTCGTGGCCGAGGAGCCGGGCCACCACATGCAGACCTTCCAGGAGCAGTACAACCCGGCCTACAGCGGCGAGATCCGCATCCTGCTCTCGGGCATGGCGCCCATGGAGTTCGACGAGCGGAAGCTCATCTCCCGCCGCGCCGCCCTGGAGCTGCGGCCGGGCAGCCTGGTGAACCTGGGCATCGGCATGCCCGAGGGCATCGCCGCCGTGGCCGTGGAGGAGGGGGCCTCGGACCTGATCACCCTGTCCACGGAGCCCGGCGTCTTCGGCGGGGTGCCCGCCGGCGGGCTCAGCTTCGGCGCGGGCTCCAACACCACCTGCATCATCGACCAGCCCTCCATGTTCGACCTTTACGATGGCGGCGGCCTGGACCTGGCCTTCCTGGGGCTGGCCCAGGCGGACCGCGAGGGGAACCTCAACGTCAGCAAGTTTGGCACCCGCCTGGCCGGGGCCGGCGGCTTCATCAACATCTCCCAGTCCGCCAAGACCGTGGTCTTCGTGGGCACCTTCACCGCCGGCGGACTTCAGGTGGCCACCGAGGATGGACGCCTGCGGATCCTGCAGGAGGGCGCCACCCGGAAGTTCGTGGAGCAGGTCGAGCACCGCACCTTCAGCGGGGAAGTCTCTTTCCGCAAGGGCCAGCGGGTGCTCTACATCACCGAGCGCTGCGTGTTCCGCCTCACGGGCCAGGGCCTGGAGCTCATGGAGGTCGCCCCGGGCATCGACCTGGAGCGGGACATCCTGGCCCACATGGCCTTCCGGCCGGCCATCGCCCCGGACCTGCGTCTCATGCCCGCCTGCATCTTCCGGCCAGAGCCCATGGGCTTGCTGTCGCTGTTGCCCGACGCGGAGTGCTAGACTCCCTTCCAACCCACTCAGCCTATGATTTCCGCCGCCCTGCCAGGGAGACCCCGAAGGTGTTGACCGAGACCCCCCCAGCCGACTGCATCCTGGAGACGAAGCGGCTCTCCAAGGAGTTCAAGGGCTTCTCGGCGGTCAGCGACCTCAACCTGCGGGTCCAGCGGGGGCACATCCACGCGCTGATCGGGCCCAACGGGGCGGGCAAGACCACGGTCTTCAACCTGCTGACCAAGTTCCTGACCCCCACCACCGGCACGATCCTGTTCAACGGCATCGACATCACCCGCGAGGAACCCGCGGAGATCGCCCTGCGCGGCGTGATCCGCTCCTTCCAGATCTCGGCGGTGTTTCCCGGTCTGACGCCGCTCGAAAACGTGCGGGTGGCGCTGCAGCGGGCGACGAATACGTCGTATCAGTTCTGGAAGAGTGACCGGTGCCTGCGGCAGCTGGACGACCGGGCCATGGCCCTGCTGGCCTCCGTGGGGCTGGCGGAGCTCAGCGGCGCCATCACGGGCGAGCTGGCCTACGGGCGCAAGCGGGCCCTGGAGATTGCCACCACCCTGGCCCTGGAGCCGGAACTCATGCTGCTGGACGAGCCCACCCAGGGCATGGGGGCCGAGGACGTGGACCGCATCACCACCCTGGTGAAGCAGGCCTCCGCGGGCCGCACCATCCTCATGGTCGAGCACAACCTCAAGGTGGTGGAGACCCTCGCGGACCGGATCACGGTGCTGCAGCGGGGCGCCATCCTGGCCGAGGGCACCTATGCCGAGGTCTCGCAGGACCCACAGGTGATGGAAGCCTACATGGGGAGCGCCCATGTCTGAAGCCACCCCTCCGGAGCTGCTCCGCATCAGCGGCCTGCACGCCTTCTACGGCGAGTCCCACATCCTCCACGGCATCGACCTGGTAGTGGGCGAGGGCGAGCTGGTGACCCTGCTGGGGCGCAACGGCGCGGGGCGCACCACCATCCTCAAGGCCATCATCGGCCTGGTGGGCAGCCGCACCGGCTCCATCAAGGTGCGCGGGGTCGAGACCATCGGGCTGCCCACCCATAAGATCGCCCACCTGGGCCTGGGCTACTGCCCGGAGGAGCGGGGGATCTTCTCCAGCCTCACCGTGCAGGAGAACCTGATGCTGCCGGTGGCGGTGGGACCGGGGGGCCTGTCGGTGCCCGAGATCTTCGAGATGTTCCCCAACCTGCTGGAGCGCCGCGGCAGCATGGGCACCCGACTCTCCGGCGGCGAGCAGCAGATGCTGGCCATGGCGCGGATCCTGCGCACCGGCGCCAACCTCCTCCTGCTGGACGAGATCACCGAGGGCCTGGCCCCGGTCATCGTGCAGACCCTGCGCCAGCTCATGGGCCAGCTGAAGCAGCGGGGCTTCACCATCATCCTGGTGGAGCAGAATTTCCACTTCGCGGCGGACCTGGCGGACCGCCACTACGTCATTGACCGCGGCACCATCGCGGAGATGATCACCCGGGAGCAGCTTCCCGCCAGCACCGAAAAACTCAACCACTACCTGGGCGTCTGATCCCGGTAGGAGGTCCAGGCGAATGTCGCTATGCTGAGCCACCCTTCCACCCCAACACGAGCAACCCAACCTTGCCTGGGTGTCCCAGGTATTCGAACGGAAAGGAATACCGCCATGAAGAGCCTGTATTCCGGCGCGGCCCTGTCTGCCTCCCTGCTCCTGACGACGGCTGGGTTCGCGGCGCCTCCCAAGGAGACCATCTCCGATGGGGTCGTGAAGATCGGCGTTCTCACGGACATGTCCGGCGTCTACTCCACCCTCGGGGGCAAGGGCACCCAGGTGGGCGTGGAGATGGCCGTCAAGGACTTCGGCGGCAAGGTGCTGGGCAAGCCCATCGTGGTCATCGGCGCGGACCACCAGAACAAGGCCGACATCGCCTCCGCCAAGGCCCGGGAGTGGTTCGACAACGAGCACGTGGACATGATCACCGGCCTGCTGAACTCCGGCTGCGCCCTGGCGGTGCAGAAGCTGGGCGGCGACAAGCACCGCATCACGATGAACACCGGCGCCGCCAGCACCGAGCTCACCAACGGGGCCTGGACCCCCTACAGCATCCACTACGTCTACGACACCTACGCCCTGGGCAAGGTGACGGGCCAGGCCGTGGTGCAGACCGGCGGCAAGAGCTGGTTCTTCATCACCGCGGACTACGCCTTCGGCCAGTCCCTGGAAGGCAACACCAGCCTCTTCGTGAAGAAGCTGGGCGGCAAGGTGGTGGGCTCCGTGCGCCACCCCCTGTCCTCCGCGGACTTCTCGTCCTACCTGCTCCAGGCCCAGGCCTCGGGCGCCCAGATCATCGGCCTGGCCAACGCCGGCGGCGACACCATCAACGCCATCAAGCAGGCCCGGGAGTTCGGCATCGGCCAGAAGGGCCAGAAGCTGGTGGGCCTGCTGATCTTCGACACGGACATCAAGAGCCTCGGCCTGAACGTGGCCCAGGGCATGCAGTTCACCTCCGGCTTCTACTGGGACCGCGATGACGCCACCCGCGCCTTCGCCAAGCGCTTCTTCGCCATCCACAAGGCCATGCCCACCATGGACCAGGCCGGCGCCTACTCCGCCACCATGAACTACCTGAAGGCCATCAAGGCCGCGGGCACCGACGATCCGGACGCGGTGATGGCCAAGCTGAAGTCCATGGACATCAGCGACTTCTTCGCGGTGCACGGGAAGATTCGCGTGGACGGCCGCATGGTGCACGACATGTACCTCATGGAGGTGAAGAAGCCCTCCGAGTCCAAGGGCGAGTGGGACCTGCTGAAGATCGTCAAGACCGTCAGTGGCGACGACGCCTTCATGCCCCTCTCCGAGAGCACCTGCCCCGCGGTGAAGAAGTAGGCCGCGCCTGAGGTTCCGGAGGCCACCCCCATGGGCATGTCGTTCCAGACGGTGATGTCCCAGGTCATGCTGGGGCTCAACAATGGCGTCTTCTACGCCATCCTGAGCCTCGGCCTGGCCGTGATCTTCGGCCTGCTGAACATCGTCAACTTCGTGCACGGGGCGCTCTACATGCTGGGCGCCTACGTGGCGCTGCTGGGCTTCAACCAGCTGGGCCCGCTGCTCGGGAAGCCCGACTTCCACCTCAACTACTGGGCGGCGCTCCTCGTGGCGCCCCTGGTGGTGGGGGCCCTGGGCGTCCTCATCGAGAAGACCATGCTGCGGCGGCTGCGCAAGTTCGACCACCTCTACGGTCTGCTGCTCACCTTCGGGCTGGCCCTCATCATCCAGGGCGTCTTCACCAACTACTTCAACGTGTCCGGTGACGCCTACGACGGCAAGCCGGAGGTGCTGAACGGCGTGGTGGACCTGGGCTTCATGCTGTTCCCCAGATACCGCGTCTGGGTCATCGGCATCTCGCTGGTGGTCTGCTTCGGCACCTGGTTCGTCATCGAGCGCACCAAGCTCGGCTCCTACCTCCGGGCGGGCACCGAGAACCCCGAGCTGGTGAAGGCCTTCGGCATCAACGTGCCCCTCATGATCACCCTCACCTACGGCTTCGGCGTGGGCCTGGCGGCCTTCGCGGGCGTGCTGGCCGCGCCGATCTACTCGGTCAGCCCGGTCATGGGCTCCGAGATGATAATCACGGTGTTCGCGGTGGTGGTCATCGGCGGCATGGGCTCGATCATGGGCTCCATCCTCACGGGCCTGCTGCTGGGCATGGTGGAGGGCTTCACCAAGGTGGTCTACGCCCCGGCCTCCAGCACCGTCATCTTCCTGATCATGGTCATCGTCCTGCTGGTCAAGCCCGCGGGGCTCTTCGGGAAGGAAGCCTAGGTGAACCGCTCCGTCTGGCTCGCCCTCGTGGCCCTGGGGCTCGCGGCGCCCTTCGCGGTCTACCCGGTCTTCATGATGAAGCTGCTCTGCTTCGCGCTGTTCGCGGCGGCCTTCAACCTGCTGCTGGGCTACACGGGGCTGCTCTCCTTCGGGCACGCGGCCTTCTTCGGCGGCGCGGCCTACGTCACGGGGCACCTGGTGAAGAACCTGGGCCTCACGCCGGAGCTGGGCGTGCTGGCCGGCACCCTGTTCGCCGGGCTGCTGGGCTATCTGGTGGGCAGCCTGGCCATCCGGCGCCAGGGCATCTACTTCGCCATGGTCACGCTGGCCCTGGCGCAGATCGTCTACTTCCTCGCCCTCAAGCTGCCCTTCACCGGCGGCGAGGACGGGCTGCAGGGCATCCCCCGGGGCCTCCTGTTCGGGCTGATCGACCTGAACCGCCACTACGCCGTGGGCCCCAATCCCCTGCCACTGAATCTCTACTACTTCATCTTCGCCCTGTTCTGCCTGGGCTTCGGGGTCATCCACCGGGCCATCCACTCCCCCTTCGGCCAGGTGCTCAAGGCCATCCGCGAGAACGAGCCCCGGGCCCGCTCCCTGGGCTACAAGGTGGAGCGCTTCAAGCTCATCGCCTTCGTCCTCTCCTCGGCCCTGGCGGGCATGGCGGGCGCCATGAAGTGCCTGGTCTTCCAGCTGGCGTCGCTGACGGACGTGAGCTGGCACACCTCCGGCGAGGTGGTGCTCATGACCCTGCTGGGCGGCGTCGGCACGGTGCTAGGACCCGCCGCCGGAGCGTTCACGGTGGTGACCCTCCAGTCCCAGCTGACCATGGTGGGGCCCTGGATCACGGTGATCATCGGCGCCATCTTCGTGGTCTGCGTGCTGGTCTTCCGGCGCGGCTTCGTGGGGGAGCTGGGGCGCCTGCTCCGGCGCTCGCTCTGATGGAGGCCACCCCGTGCTGAAGGGTCGCAGGGCGCTGATCACCGGCTCCACCAGCGGCATCGGCCTGGGGCTGGCGCGGGCCCTGGCGGCCGAGGGCTGCAGCGTGATGCTCAACGGCTCCCGCGCGCCCGAGGCCGTGGAAGGCACCCGGCGCGAGCTGGCAGGGCAGGCGGGCGTGCTGGTGGCCTATCAGCAGGCCGACCTCACCCGCCCCGCCGAGGCCGAGGCCATGGTGGCCGCTGCGGTGGCACGCCTGGGGGGCCTGGACATCCTGGTGAACAACGCGGGCGTCCAGTTCACGGCCCCGGTGGAGGCCTTCCCACCGGAGCAGTGGGACCGGATCCTCGCTCTGAACCTGTCCTCGGCCTTCCACACCATCCACCACGCCCTGCCGCACCTGAAGGCAGGGGGCTGGGGCCGCATCCTGAACGTCTCCTCCGTGCACGGCCTGGTGGCCTCGGTGCGCAAGGCCGCCTATGTCGCCGCCAAGCACGGCCTGGTGGGGCTCACCAAGGTCGTCGCCCTGGAGACCGCGGGGCAGGGCATCACCTGCAACGCGCTCTGCCCCGGCTGGACCCGCACGGAGCTCATCGAGCCCCAGATCGTGGCCCTCGCCGCCAAGCTAGGGGTGGACATCGAGGCGGGCGGCCAGGCCCTCCTGGCCGAGAAGCAGCCCTCCCGCCAGTTCGTGAGCATCGAGCAGCTGGGCCAGGTTGCCGTCTTCCTCTGCTCCGACGCCGCCGCCCAGATCACGGGCACGGCGATCCCCATCGATGGCGGGTGGACGGCGCAGTAGGGCGTGGTGTGGAGGGTTGTCTTCGGAGGTTGGCCTGCCCGGATCTGGCGCCGACTCACCAGGGGGGGATTCGAACTGCGCCTGGCTTTGCCAGTCGCCGGTCTCGCTTCGGCGTGCCATCTAGGCACGCCTCGGCAAGCCTCCGCCTGACGCAGGCTCCCCCGGAGCCTGCTCCCGCGCGCCCCAGCGCGCGGAGTCGGAGCCTCCTCGGAGGTTCGAATCCTGTCGACGTGCTCCGTAGTTGGTGTCGACTCACCAGGGGGGGGATTCGAACGCACCCGGCTCCGCCGTGTGTCGGCCTGCGTCGGCGTGCCATCTAGGCACGCCTTTGGCAGTCCACTCGGAGGTTCGAATCCTCTCGACCTCTGAGTCAAAACACCAGAAGAGCCCTCGTTGAGGGCCCTTCTGGTGTTTTGGTCGGCGCGAGAGGATTCGAACCTCCGACCCCTACCACCCCAAGGTAGTGCGCTACCAGGCTGCGCCACGCGCCGTGAACTTTTCACTGTAGACCGGGATGGGGCGCGGGTCAAGGTTTGGGTGGGGCGCTGAGCCTTTCGTGCAGGGCGCGGACGGCCCGGAGGATGGGCTGGAGGTCGCTGCTGGTGCGGAGGAGGCGTGGGATGGTGGGCCTCGGCCGCTGGGTGGGGGCCGCGGGCAGGTCATCGGGATCCAGGCCCAGGTCCAGGCGCTGGGCCAGGTGACCGTGGAGCAGCAGCTCGGCGCAGTCGGCCACGGTGAGGCCCTCGGCCAGCCAGCCCTTGATGCGCTTCAGGCGCGGCAGCTCGTCCGCGTGGTAGTAGCGGAGGTTGCCCTTGCTGCGCCGGGGCTTGATGTCGGGGATGACCTCTTCCCAGTAGCGGAGGTCCTTGGGACCGACGCCGATGAGCTGCGCGGTCTCGCCGATCTTGAACCACTTCCGTTCCGCCATGGTCGCCGCCTAGCTGTCTCTGGGCTCGATGCCCAGGGCCTTGAGGCGCTTGTAGAGGTTGGAGCGGTCCATGCCCACGCGCTCGGCGACGCGGGTCATGTTGCCGTTCTGGAAGCGCATCTCCCGCTGCAGGTACTGGGCCTCGAACCAGTCCCGGGCCTCCTTGAGGCTGGTGAACTCGGGGAAGGAGAAGGGGTCCTGCTCCTGGAGGTGGCGGGTGGCCAGGGGGCCCAGGTCCCGGGGGCCCAGCTCGCTGCCGCGGCCCAGGATCACGGCGCGCTCCATGAGGTTCTTCAGCTCGCGCACGTTGCCGGGCCAGTCGTGGCGCAGCAGCGTGTCCTTGGCCTCGGGGCCCAGGTGCCGGGGCGGCCGTCCGTACTGGCGGCCGATGCGGGAGATGAAGGCCTCGGCCAGGGGCAGGATGTCCTCGGGGCGCTCGCGCAGGGGCGGGATGCGCAGGGGCACCACCGCGAGGCGGAAGTAGAGGTCCTCCCGGAACCGGCCGCGGGTGATCTCGCTGGCCAGGTCCTTGTTGGTGGCCGCGATCACGCGGACGTCCACGCCCACGGCGCCGCCGCCGCCCACGGGCTCCACGCGGCCCTCCTGGAGCGCGCGCAGCACCTTGGCCTGGGTCTTGAGGGACATGTCGCCCACTTCATCGAGGAAGAGGGTGCCGCCGTCGGCCTCCCGGAACTTGCCCTTCTGGTCCCGCACCGCGCCGGTGAAGGCCCCCTTCTGGTGGCCGAAGAGCTCGCTCTCGATGAGCTCCTCGGGGATGGCCGCGCAGTTCACTTCCACGAAGGGCGCGTCCTTGCGGGGGCTCTGCAGGTGGAGGAGCCGCGCGACCTCTTCTTTGCCGCTGCCATTCTCGCCCGTGAGCAGCACGCGGCCTTCCGTGGGCGCCACCAGGGCCACGTCGGCCATGAGCCGCTTCATGGCGGGGCTGTCCGCCAGGAAGAACCGGCCGCCCTCGACCTCGGCGTGCAGGCGCTGGTTCTCCTGCTCCAGCTTCGACTGGCGCAGGGCATTGCCCACCACCAGCAGCAGGCGGTCCAGGTCGATTGGCTTCTCGAGGAAGTCGAAGGCGCCCAGCTTGGTGGCCTGGAGGGCCGTGTCGATGCTGGCGTGGCCGGAGATCATCACCACCGGCAGGTCGGGCCGGACCTGCTTGGCCTGCTTGAGCGTCTCCAGGCCATCCTGGCCAGGCAGCCAGACGTCCAGCAGCATGAGCTGGAGGCCCTCGCCGTCGGGGTTGTGCAGCAGGTCGATGGCCTGCTCGCCGCGCTCGGCCTTCACCACGTGGTAGCCCTCGTCCTTGAGGGCTTCACCGAGCGACCGCCGGATCCCCGGCTCGTCGTCCACCAGGAGGATGGTCGTGGGAGGGCGCATGGTTCCATGCTGGACGCGGGACAAGCCTTTGTCTAGCAGGGGTTTGGTCAGATTGTTGCCAGGACCTTCCCAGCCTCGGCCACCAGGGCCGCGGCCAGCTCCGCGGCGCCCAGGTAGTAGGGGTGCGCGGCCACCTGGGGCAGCTGCTCGGCCACGGCCGCCGTGAAGGGCTGCAGGTGCTCCCGGAGCAGGCGCTGGGCCAGCTCCACGAAGGCGGCCCGGTCCGCCAGGTCGCCCTCCACCACCTGCCCCAGCAGGTAGCTCAGGCAGGCCAGCTCCAGGCCCAGGTGGTCCGGCGGGGTGGCCAGGTCCTCCTGCACGGCGATGTCGGCCTCGTCGTAGATGGCCTGAAGGGGACCGATCACGGCCGGGGCCATGAGGTGCCCCCGGGCCTGTGCGGACTCGAAGAGGTGGACGGTATCGGTGGTCAGGGCGTGCCGGAAGAGCCGGGCGTATTCCACGGGCTGGGCGGACGGGTCCAGTCCGGCCTCGGCCATGCGGGCCAGGGGTTCCAGCAGGGCCGGGCCGGCGCTCTCGTCCCGCAGCTGCGCCAGGGCCTCCCCCAGGTCTGCCGTCAGATCGGCATCCGGTTCCAGGAAGACCTCGGCGAGGAGCTGGGCGAGATCCGCGAGCGTTGCGAGGCTCATTGGGTGTCCTTACTGCAGCATCCCCATCCGGTGGAAGCTGCTCACCTGGCCAGCGTAGACGAAGATGTAGCGGAGCAGGAAGCCACCCAGGAGGACGAGGCTCGAGGCCACCAGGGCCAGCCTGCGGTCCCCGTGGAAGGCCTTGCCCTTGAAGAGGCTGGGGGCCAGCTCCGAGACCTCGATGCCCAGGGGCACCAGCAGGCCCAGGCCCAGGAAGAAGACCCAGAACACGACGGTGTAGGGGCCGCCGAGGATGAGCCACAGGGCCTGCTTCACCGCCAGCACCGAGAGCTGCCCGTGGATGATGTAGGGCAGGATGATGAACAGCTCCAGCACGATGAAGACGATGTCCAGGGTGATGAGGAACTTGGTCTCGTGGGTCTGGATGGGCTCGCGCTTGTCGAGCACCATGGCCAGCAGCAGGGCCGCGGCGCCGCTGGAGAGGGCCGAGAACAGGAACATCTGGGCCACCAGGTTGGTGTTCCAGAAGGGCCGGGCCGAGACGGCGCCCAGGAGCACGCCGGTGTAGATGCCCACGCCGATGGAGAACGGGAAGCCGACCATGGCGATGAGCTTGCGGTGGGCGGAGATGTCCACATTCAGGCGATGGACCTGCTTCCAGGTGGGGGGCACCTTGCTGAACAGCCGCTGGCGCCAGTCCTCGGGCAGCCAGGCGAAGGCGTAGACGAAGGCGATGCCCGTGAACAGCATCAACAGGTAGGAGCCGATGGACATGGGGCTCTCCCAGCGGAAGTGCACGAACAGCTTGTAGAACCGCCACCAGTTGCCCAGGTCGAGGATGAGCAGGGCCGAGCCGATGGCCACGGGCCAGGGCGCCAGCAGGGCGCCCATGCGGGCGACGCGGGGGTAGGCGGGCTGGCCGTCGACCTCCAGGTAGTTGGCGAGGCCCGCGGCGAAGAAGAGCCCGGCGGACAGGCCGCCCAGGAAGAGGTAGACCACGATCAGGAGACCCCAGTTGAACTCGTGCATGGCTTCCTCCTACAGCAGGTAATAGAGTTGGGGGCCGTTGCCCGTCTGGGGTTCCTTCACGCGGTAGCGCCGCGTGGCGAGCAGCTCGTGGACCCTGCTGGTGGGGTCCTCCAGGTCGCCGAAGACGCGCACCTTGGAGGGGCAGGTCTCCACGCAGGCGGGCAGGTCGCCCTTGTCCACGCGGTGGCTGCAGAGGGTGCACTTGTGGACGGTGCCGCTCTCCTCGTGGAAGTAGCGGGCATCGTAGGGGCAGGCCACCATGCAGTAGCGGCAGCCGATGCAGTCGTCGTAGTTCACGAGCACGATGCCGTCCTTGCGCATCCAGGTGGCGCCGGTGGGGCAGACCCGGGCGCAGGAGGGGTGCTCACAGTGGTGGCACTGCTCCGGCTCGAAGTCGATGCGGAGCTTGGGATACTCGCCCTGGCGCGCCTCGTTGATCCAGTTCCGGGTGTTGCCCACGGGGACCTGGTTCTCGGCCTTGCAGGCGACAACGCAGGCTTTGCAGTTGATGCACTTCCTGGAGTCGAGGACGAGGGCGTAACGCTTCTTCTTCATGGCCATGGCTCATCCTCCTCAGGCGTTCGCGACTTTGACGAAGGTCTCGTGGAAGGCCGCGTTCCCTGAGACCTTGTCCCAGGCGGTCTCGAGGATCACGGCATCGCTGGCCCCCACGTTGTAGACCAGGCTCTGCAGCTTCGACTTCTTGCCGAAGCCGTGGAGCATGAACACGCAGTCGGGCCGGATCTCCTCCGTGACGCGGGCCTTGAGCTTGACCTTGCCCACGCTGCTGGCGACCTCGACGAGGGCGCCGTTCCGGATCCCGAGCCGCTCGGCGGGCTTGGGATTGATCCAGAGGTCGTTCTCCTTCATGAACTCGTTCAGCCAGACGTTGTTGGACTGGTTCGCGTGGGTGAAGTAGCCCACCCGGCCCAGGATCAGGCGGAAGCGGTCGCCCGGTGGCTGCACGGGCGCGGCGTAGACCGGGAGCGGGTCGTAGCCCGCCTCCTGCAGCCGCTGGGAGAACAGCTCGATCTTCCCGGTCTTGGTGACGAAGCGGAAGTCGGGGTTCAGGGTCTTGCCGTAGACGGGCTTGCCGCTGGCGGCCCACACACCGTGCTTCTTCATGTGCTCCATGGCCATGGGGATGGGCAGCTCCTTGAACTCCGCCTCCACCCACTGCTCGATGGTGTAGTCGAAGTAGTCGGAGAGGCCGAGGCGCTTGGCCAGGCCCTGGACGATCTCCAGGTTCGGCTTCGTATCGTGGATGGGCTTCACCACCTGCTGCCGGTAGACCACCGCGGGCCAGATGCCGGCCATGACCTCCACCGGATCCGTGCGCTCCAGATAGGCGCTCTCGGGGAAGACCACGTCGGCATACCAGGCCATGTCGCTCATCTGCACGTCGATGACGCCGATGAAGTCCATGCCCTCGATCATCTTCAGGGTCTTGGCCTGGTCAGGCATGGCGTTCATGGGGTCCTGCTTGTAGACCATCCAGGCCTTGATGGGGTAGGGCTTCCCGCTGAGCACGTTCTCGCGCAGCTTCAGGTAGACCCCGTCGCCCTTGGCGGCCAGGGGGAAGTGCTTCTCGATCTCATCCACCCGGGGGGCCTTGGGCTCGTCCCAGGGCATGAAGAGGAACTCGCCCTTGGGCAGCTTGGCGTTGGGCACCATGCCGCCGACCTGGTCCCAGTTGCCGATGATGGCGTTGAGGATGGCCTGGGCCCGGCGCATCTGGAAGTCGTTCTGGTACCAGGAGGACCGCCGTCCGGCGTAGTAGAGGGACCGGGGCGCGGCGTCCGCGAACTCCCGGGCGATGCGGATGATGTCCTTGGCCGGGATCTCGGTCTCCTTCTCGGCCCACTCCGGCGTGTACTGCTTCACGTGCTCGGCCAGCTCGTCGAAGCCGGTGGTGAAGGCGGCCACGAAGTCCTTGCTGTGGCGGTTCTCCTGGATGATCACGTGGATCATCGCCAGGATGAAGGCCAGGTCGGTGCCGGGCTTGATGGGGTACCACTCGTCGGCCTTGGCCGCGGTGACGGTGAAGCGGGGGTCCAGGTAGACCAGCTTGGCCTTGCGCTCCATCACGCCGCCGATGAGGTCCATGGTGTCGGGCGTGATGATGCTCTCGAAGCGGTTGGCGCCGGACATGATGACGAACTTGCTGTTCAGCAGGTCGAAGCTGGGCACGGTGCCGAAGGTGGCGCTGTAGGCCAGGTTCACGGAGGCCAGGCAGAGGGTCGGGTGGCGCACCAGGTTGGGGGAGCCGAAGGCCAGGCCCAGGTTCTTGAAGAACACTTCCTGGAAGCCCTCGGTGGAGGACCAGAGCGAGGCCTGCGGGCCGTACTTGTCCTTCACCTCGGCGAGCTTCTTGGCAGCGAAGTCGAAGGCCTCGTCCCAGCTCACCTCCTTCCACTTGCCCTCGCCCCGGGCGCCCATTCGGATCATGGGCTTCTTGATGCGGTCCGGATCGTAGACCTGCTTGATGGCCGCGTTGCCCCGGGCGCAGAGCATGTCGCGCGACTTGGGGTTCTCGGGGTTGGGGTTGAGCTTCTTGACCAGGCCACCCTCGACCACGGCGATGGCGGAGCACTTGTTGGGGCACAGCTCGCAGGTGGTGGGGACCTCCCGGTTCTCGGCCGCAGCGCTGCGGCCCTTCTTGAAGTAGCTGAGGCAGGCCACCTGGGTGGTGGCCGCGACGCCGGCGGTGGCGCCCGCGGCCTTCAGGAACAGCCGGCGATCCATGCGGATGGTACCCATGAGAATCTCCCTGGTGAGGCGGGGGCGGAAACCGGGCCAGGGGAAGGCTCCCCTGGCCCGGGTCTTCGGAGCTCTAGAAGCGCACTTCCAGTGAGGCGTAGTAGTTCCTCAGGGTGGCCGGGTAGGAGTACTGCAGCATGGGGTTGTTGGCCAGGTTCATGGCGCTCTCCCAGTTCTGGCCGGGCTGGGCGGAAGGCCCGATCTGCCAGCCGCTCATGGCGGTGCTGTACTTGTAGTCGATCACGCCGAGGCGGACGGCGGCGTTCTTGGCGAAGCGCCAGTGGACGTAGCCTTCCCACACGTCGCCGCGGGCGCCGAGCTTGTCGGTGTACTCCCCGGTGGCGGGAGTGTAGGTCCACCAGCGCGGAGACCCGTGGTTGAACTCGACGCCCAGCCCGAGCTCGGGGGTCGGGTCATAGCGCACGCCGGTGTAGTAGGCCGTGGCGGTCTGGCTCTTGTTGGGGTCGCCCATGAGGCCGCCGAAGCCGGACAGCTGCGTGAGGCCGGTAGGATAGCCCGCGGGCATCACGGAGGGGAACGTCCAGTAGGCGCCGTACTGCGAGACCTTGCCGTTGGGTAGGCTCTTGAGGTAGCCGCCGCTCACGAAGTAGGTGAACGTGTCGCCGATCTTGTGCTTCCAGGTGGCCGTGAACTGGTCCATGTCGCCGAGGTTGGCGGTGGCGGTGACGTACTGGGTCGAGGGGGTCTGGCCGGGGATCGGGAAGTTGATGGTGTTCCCGTAGGGGATGTCCGTCATGTTGCCGATGCGGTTGTAGCCCAGGTAGAGGTTGGCGCTCTGCACGGACTCGCCCAGCTGGAAGAGCAGGGGCATGTCGAACATGAGGCCCAGGACGGTGGTGTCCTTCAGGGGGCCGATGCTCCCGACCACCGGGGCAATGGCGGAGGGGTTCGTCCCGTTGAACTTGGCGAAGTCCATGCCGACGATCGTCTGGTTCGACTTGACGCTGCCGCCGCCGCCGAAGCCGCTCTCGTAGCCCACGCCATAGCAGAAGCCCAGCAGGGTGTCCTCGGGGAGGCCGATCCGGTCGAGCTGGAACTTCCAGCCGATGCCGTCGATGGTGGCGTTCACGGCCAGGGCCTGGGGCGTCGCCTGCCGCTCGCCGCCTTCGCGCACTTCGAAGGGGGGGCCGTCCGACGTGTTCTGGCGGCCGATGGAGAGGATGCTGGCGACGGAGTTGAAGTGGTAGACCAGGCTGGCCCGCTCCACCAGCAGCGCGTCCGTGGCGGGCGTCTGCCCGGCGGTGAAGGAGGTGCTGATGGTGTTGGGCGAGCCGTTGAAGGTGGGCACGTCGGCGCCGCCGTGGATCTTGTACATCACGAGGCGGCCCATGATCTTGGCGTTCTCATTGATGGTCATGCCCATGTTCAGGCGGAGGCGGGTGGACCACTGGACGGAGTTGCTCCAGTCCTGGGCGGCGACGGGCTGGGCGATGGGCATGGGCATGCCGGCGGCCGGGCCCGAGGGGGTCTGCATGAAGCCCATGAACTGCTGGTAGGGCTTGAAGTGCTCCTGGGCGCTGTCGAAGCGGGTGCGCAGCTCACCGCTCCAGGCGATGTTCATGCCGGAGACCTTGGTCTCGACCTTGACCAGGCGCTCATCCACAGCCTGGGCGGCGGCGGCCTTCTCTTCGATGGCCTTCAGCTGGGTCTTCAGCTGCTCGATCTGTTTCTGCAGGTCTTCATTGCTCTGGGCGCTCAGGGCTGCGGGCGCCAGCATGGCGACGAGGGCGAGCGTGATGCGGGATTTCATGGGGGTGTCTCCGGGGAGAGCTGTTCAGGGGGGGAAGGATTTCGCGGTGGACGGGCGGCGGCTCAGCCGCCGCAGGTCTCGGGCTGCGGGGAGTCGGAGGCGTGGTTGACCAGGAAGGTCTGCACGTCCTTGACCTGCTCGGGCTTCACCACGGAGTCGAGCTTCTCGGCGCCCTTCTTGTGCTTGCCGGCGGCGAAGTAGGCCTTCCACTGGGCCTGGGTCTTGGAGAGGGGGGTGATCTCCTTCGCGGCGCTGCCGGGGGTGTGGCAGGCCTTGCAGGTCTTCTTGAAGAAGAACTTGCCCTTGGTGTCGCTGCCGCCCTCGGCGGCCAGGGAGGTCGTGAGCACCGCGAGGAGGGCGAGGAGTTTGAAGGTGTTCCGCATGGAGCACGTCCTTTCTTGGGGGTGGGTTGAGGTAGAGGAAGACCGCGGCTCTGCGCAGGCAGTCAGCGGTGGAGAAGGTCCGTGTTGGTGCAGGACGCGGACGTGGTTTCGGGTCCGCTGGAAAGATGATGGGAGGGTAATTTACGGGGTCAACCTGTACGTGATCGCGATCACAATTAATTAAATAACTAAATGAGAATATATATTTTAAAGTCCCTGTTTGTCGTGTTTCTTTTTTCATTAATTACAAATTTGAATCACTTTGGCGTGTCCATCGACAGCCTGATCTGACCGGATATGGGCCGCTGGAACCCGCTTGGAGCTACGGATTCCAGTCGTGTGGAAGGGTTGCCTCTAGGTCCGGAACTGCCCCACGGTCTTGGCGAGGTCCTCGGCCACGTGGGCGAGGTCGCTGGAGGTGCGGGCCACTTCCTGCACGGTGCTCGCCAGCTGCGCGGTGGCGGTGGCGTTCTGGGTGGCCTGCTGGGCGCCGTCCTCGACATTGGCCGCCACCTCGTCGCTGGTGTGAGCCTGCTCGTCCGTGGCGCTGCCAATCTCCAGGATGAGGGCGGAGAGGCCGCTCACGCTCTCCTGGATGGAGCTCAGGGCCAGCACGGTGTCGTTGACGGTCTGCTGGCCTCCCGTCACGGCGGTGTTGGCCTCCTGGATGATCCCCGCGATCTCCTTGGCCGCCTGGGTGGAGCGCTCGGACAGCTTGCGGACTTCCTCTGCCACCACCGCAAAGCCCTTGCCGTGCTCCCCGGCCTTGGCGGCCTCGATGGCGGCGTTCAGGCTCAGCAGGTTGGTCTGGCGGGCGATCTCCTGGATGACCTGGACGGCCCGCACGATGCGGTCGGAGGTGCCCCGGATCGTCGCCATGGCCTCGAGGGTGTGGCTGCCGGCGAGGTGCCCCTGGGCCGCGGCTTGCACGGCGGTGTCGGCCTGCTGGCCCGCCTGGTGGACGTTGGAGGCCACCTGCTGGATCGAGGCAGAGAACTGCGTGACGGCGGCGGCGAGGCGCTCGGTGCTCTGCCGCTGCTGTTCCGCGTTCCGGGCGATCTGGTTGGTGGTGGCAGCCATCTGCTCGGCGCCCGCAGAGAGCTCCATGGAGCCGCTGGCGGTGCGCGCGGAGGCGTCGGACAGGCCCTGCCAGATGATCCTGAGCTGGGCGAGGAACTCGTTGAAGGCCTTGGCCACGCGGCCCAGCTCGTCATCGCTGCGGATGGGAAGGTCGGCGCGGAGGTCACCTCTGACCAGGCCCTGTTCGATGGCCCGGCACATCTCCTCGGCGGGGTGGGCCACGCTGCGCGAGATGACGATCGACAGCCAGACGCCGATCACCAGGGCGCTCGCGCCCAGGGCCAGCAGCAGCCAGTCCGCGCGGTCCGAGGCCCTGATCGCCGCGAGGCTCTGGGCCTTGGCCCTCTGCTCCTTCTGGGCCGAGAGCCGCTCGAGTCCAGCCTCCCAGGCGTTGACGGCCTTGCGCCCCTCCCCGAAGATCAGGCGCACGGCCTCGTCCTTCCGGCCCTGGTCCACCAGGTTCACGAACTCGTCGTGGATCCGGGTGGCCGCTTCCCGGTCCGGTCGGAGGGCCTTCAGGATGGCGAGGGTCTCGAGGTCCTCGGGGCTGGTGAGGGCGCTGACCTGCTTCTCCGCGTCGTCATAGGTGGCCTTGGCCTTGGCGAGCTTGGCCTTCTGGGTCGTGCGGGCCGTCTCCGTGGACTCCAGGGCGTAGGCGCGGATGAAGCGGCCGGTCAGGAGCATCTGCCGGTCCATGAGCGCTCCAAGGACCAGGGAGCGCTGCTCCTGCTCCACCAGCCGCCGGAGGGTGGTCTGGGCCCGGTTCGCCTGCAGGTGGGCCACCAGGACCGCGAAGAGGAGGAGCGCCAGCAGGGCTCCGAAGCCCAGACCCAGTCGCCGCGCGATGTTCAGTTTCGCCAGCATGATTCCACCTCAGAGCCAGAGAGCGGTTCAGCTCTCCGGATCGGAAGCGGACCTTTATGTCATTAAAGGGGTTCGGGCTTCGTGATCTCAATCACGTTCAATTAAATACCCAATGAGTAATTAGCTTACATCTGGGTGGCAGGTAGGGGTCTTGTCGAGCCGGCGGTGGGGCCAGCTGATATGTTCGGGAGCCAGGGAGCGAACCCATGAGTGACACCAGACCCCTTCCCACCCGTGAGCAGGACGCGGCCGTGGCGCCGATGATCGACCACGACCTGCAGCGCCAGGTGTTCGTCTGCACCGCGAAGAGCTGCTCCGCCAACGGCTCCGAGGCTGTGCTGGAGGCCTTCCGCAGCCAGCTCATCGAGGAGGAGCTGCTGTTCTTCAAGGGCAACCAGGCCGGCGCGGTGCACTGCGGCCACTGCGGCTCCGTGGGCTTCTGCGCCATCGGTCCGGCGGTGCTGGTCTATCCCGACGCCGTGTGGTACGCCCATGTCACGCCTGACGACGTCCCGGAGATCATCGCGAGCCACCTCAAGGGTGGTGTGCCCGTCGAGCGGCTGGTGCGCAAGCGGCTGGGCTAGTCGCCGGCCTCGAAGGCCCGACGGTCCTCGGGTGTATCCACATCGGCCCACTCGGGGCCGGCCTGGGGCAGGGCCAGGTGGGGCAGGGCGGTGGCCAGGCGCCAGAGGGAGCGCTCCGCGGAAGCCGCCAGGAGGGGGCGCAGGCTGTCTGCCAGCCAGCCGCCCAGGGGCTGCAGGTGGCCCGCCTGGAGGCCGACTACCCAGTGGGCCGCGGCGGGATCCGCAGCCGCGCTGAGGGCGGCCCAGGTCGCGAGCCGCTCGGGCGTCCAGCGCACCTGATCGCAGGCCACGATCCACCAGCGCTCCGCCTCGGGCGCCGCCGCCGATGCCCACGCGCGCAGGGCCGCTGCCGGTCCCTGGCGGGGATCCTCGAGGCGCGGCAGCTCGGGCCGCTCCGGCAGGGGGTCGCCCAGCACCTGGATGGGGCCGTCCGGGAAGACGGCCTCGAAGACCCGCACCAGGTGACCGCCCCAGGACCCCCCCGCGGGATGGTCCAGCGCATGCTTCGGCGCGCCCATGCGGTGCCCGGAGCCCCCGCTCAGCAGCACCAGGCCGGTCTTCACCCGCCGACCTGCCACATGCCCTGGGGAGGCTCGGGCTGCCGTCCCCGCCGCATGGGATGGCAGTCCAGCTTCTCCGAGAGCGCCCCGCGGATGAGCTGGACAAGCTCGTCGTGGGTGGCCTTGGCCCGGAGCGGTGCGAGGAGGCTCACGGGCCGGTCCCCGAAGAGGCAGGCGTTCACGTCCCCCCGGCTGGTGAGGCGGACCCGGTTGCAGTGGTCGCAGAAGTCGGCGCTCAGGGTGGAGATGACGCCCACCTTGCCGGCACTGCCCGGAAGCTTGAAGAGCCGCGCGGGACCTTCCTCGAGGCCCACGCCGGGTTCCTCTTCCAGGGTGGTCCCGAGGCCCTCCTGGATGACACGGAGGATCTCCACCGCCGGCATGAACTGGTCGCGGCCCCAGCCATTGCCCTGGTAGGGCATGAACTCGATGAAGCGCACCTGGATGCCCTCCTGCCGGGCCAGCCGGGCCAGGGGGACGATCTGGTCGTCGTTCCAGCCGCGCAGGACCACGGCGTTCAGCTTGGTCTTCAGCCCCACGGAGCGGGCCGCCTCCAGTCCGGCGAGGACCTTCCCCAGGCCGTCCCGGGTGGTGAGGCGTTCGAAGGTCTCGCGGTCCGCCGCGTCGAGGCTGATGTTGACGCCCAGAAGTCCGGCATCGCGGAGGCCGCGGGCCCGCCGGGCCAGGTGGATCCCGTTGGTGGTGAGGTGCACGCGGCCTTCGACCTCGGGGCTGATGCCCGCCACGATGGTCTCCAGGTCACGGCGCAGGAGCGGCTCGCCCCCGGTGAGGCGGACCTTGCGCACGCCCAGGCTGGTGAACACCTTCACCAGCTGGACCACCTCGTTGCGGCTCATGGCGGGCGGCGCCATCCGCTCGCAGCTGCCGGTCCGGGGCTTGCAGTAGACGCAGGCGAGGTTGCACTGGTCGGTGATGGACACCCGGAGGTAGGTGATGCCGCGCCCCAGGCCGTCCTTCAGGCCATCCCTCACGCGCAGCATGCGGGGCAGCTGGCTCTGAGGGGGTGGGAACGGGGTGGTCACGGGGGCTCCGGTTCCCTCCAGGATGCAGCGTCCAAGGTGGGCGGGCGGGGGTTCGTGCCGACGGTCACAGCGGCCGGGGGCTCCATGAGAGGATGGAGCCATGCTCGTGGACGCGCACTGCCACCTCACCGGAACCTACCTGGAGGCCGACCAGGTGGAGGCGACTCTGGCGCGGGCACGGGCCGAGGGCGTGACCGGTTTCATCGCGGTGGGCACGGACCTGGAGGACTCGCGGACGGTGCTGGCCCTGGCCGCCCGCACCCCCGGGGTCCAGGCCAGCCTGGGCGTGCACCCCCACGAGGCGAAGACCTGGTCGCCGGAGGTCGCCGCGGGCCTCGAGGCCCTGCTGGCCCACCCCGCGGTGCGCTTCGTGGGCGAGACCGGCCTGGACTGGCACTACGACCTGAGTCCCCGTGCGGTCCAGGAGGCGGTCTTCCGCGCCCAGATCCGCCTGGCGAAGGCCTGCGGGAAGCCTCTGATGATCCACACGCGCTCGGCTCCGGAGGCCACCCTGCAGGTGCTCGAAGAGGAAGGTGCCGACGCGGTGCGCGGCATCATCCACTGCTTCAGCGAGGACCGCGCCTTCGCCGCCCGGGCCCTGGACCTGGGCTTCTACCTGAGCTTCTCGGGCATTGCCACCTTCAAGAACGCCGTGGCCGTGCGCGAGGTGGCGGCCTGGGCCCCGGCGGACCGCATCCTGGTCGAGACCGACGCGCCCTTCCTGGCGCCGGTCCCCTATCGGGGCAAGCCCAACGAGCCAGGCTTCGTGCGATTCACCGCGGACGCTGTGGCGGCTCTGCGGGGGATCCCGCCGCCGCAGCTGGCGGAGCTCACCACCCGCAACCTGGAGGCCCTGTGCGGCTGGGCGCCCTCCTCCTGACAGGGGCGGCGCTCCTGGCGCCGAACCTCGCGGCCCAGGGCCGGAAGCCGCTGCCCTGGGAGCAGCTCGCGCCTCTGGACTGGCAGGTCGGGGCCCGTCCCCGGCAGGACCCGGCCCCGGAGCCGCCCCTGGCCTCCACCGGACCCCTGGTGGCCTCGCTCAGCGGAGACGGCACCCTCCGGATCTGTGACGCCCGGGGCCTTCAGCGCCTGCAGGTGGGCCTGCCGGGGCGACCCCTCCGCGCCTGGCGCGACGGGGGCCTGCCCCTGTCCACCGCCTCCGGGGCGTGGCGCTTCCCGGACGATGCGCCTCTGACCCAGGGCCTGGGCGGGCTGCACTGGGCGGCCCCGGACTTCCGGCCCTTCCTGCGGGGGCTGCTCTGGGTCGTCGAGGACGGCGAAGCCTTCCTCACCGTGGTGCATCCCGGCACGGCCCGGGTGATCCACCTGCCGCTGCCGCCAGGGCGGGAGCTCCAGTTCCGCTTCCTGCCGGACCGGCTGGAGGTGGTGGCCGGTGACGTGGAGAAGGGTGCGCCCCGGCAGTGGTCCATCCCCTGGATCGGCCTCCTGCCGCGCCTGGCGGCCCTGGGGCCCCACCCGGTCCCCCCCAAGTCCGGCACCGCCCTCGCGCCCTTCCCCAAGGACTGACGGGGACGATTGGCACGACCCTGGCTGTCCCGGTATTGGAACCGATGCCCTTGGTGTCGGCACCCAACCTAGCGGAGGGCCCCATGCGCACCACCAGCACCCCATCCCGGATCGCCCTGCTCCTCCTGCCCGCGGCCATCATGATGGCGGCGCCGCAAGTCCCCGCGCCCCCTGAAGACGAGGCCTATCAAGGCGAGGCGCCGGAGCGCTACGCCATGGTCCGCGCCCTGGAGGGCTCGGTCAGCATCCGCAAGGGCGACCTCGATGAAGCGCTCACCCGTGGCACGCCCATCAGCGAGGGCGATGTCGTGGAAAGCCGCGGTCGTGGCGTTCTGCAACTTGGGGACGGCACCCGTGTGGCTTTCGGCGGCGCCACCCGCTTCACCGTGGCGGCCCTCTTCACGGATCGGAAGGGTGAGAAGCAGGTGCTGCTCCGCCTCGACTACGGCCGTCTGCGGGTGCTCCTGGGAGGACAGTCTGGCGCCCGCCTGCGGGTGGACACCCCGTCGGGCGCCGCGACCTGCTTCGACAAGGGCTCCTTCAGCGTCGAGGCCGAGCTGGACCGCACGGTGCGCCTGAAGGTGCTCAGCGGCCGGGTCACCTTCGCCAACGAGCGGAACGAGACCCTCGTCGCCGCCGGCGACCGCCTCACGGTCTACAGCCCCCAGGACGGGCTGGACCGGGTGCGCAGCTTCAACACCTACGACGGGGACGACTTCGACCGCTGGTGCGAGCGGGCCATGACCCTGCGCCGGGGCGAGAGCTGGGATCGCGTGCCCGCCGAGATCCGCTACTACGCCGACGACCTCGACCAGAGCGGCCACTGGTTCAACAGCCCCGAGTTCGGCTGGGTCTGGCAGCCCAACGGCATCGCCGAGGACTGGCGCCCCTACTACGACGGCCGCTGGGCGCCCTACGCCGGTGGCATGACCTGGATCTCGAACGAGCCCTGGGCCTACGTGGCCTACCACCATGGCCGCTGGCACTGGGCGGTGGGGGCTGGCTGGTTCTGGATCCCCGGCGTCTACTACAGCCCCGCCTGGGTGGCCTGGAACCACACCCCCGGCTACTGCGGCTGGGCGCCCCTCGGCTACCACAACGAGCCCTGCCGCTGGGGCTACGGCGCCTGGGGCGGCGGGTATGCCTGGAACGTCGTGGCGGTCGGGCACCTCAACCTGGGCAACGTCCACACCCGTATCACCGTGGATGTCGGCCTGCTGCGGACCTTCAACGGTGGTGGCGGCAGGGATCTGCACGCGCCCTGGCAGCGGACCCCCCTGATCGTCTCGCGCACCGAGTTCCACAGCGGCCACGTGGACGTGGCCTTCAGGCCGGAAGTGCACCGGGAGCGGCTGGTGACCTACGAGCGCCAGGCCCAGGCCGCCACGGGCCGCGTCATCGTCCGCCGGGAGCTGCGCCCGGTGGAGGTCCGGCCCGGCGGTCCCACCCAGGGGCCGGTCCGTACGCCCTTTGAGGAGCGCCGCGGCCAGCCGGACCGCTTCGTCCCCAAGGAGCGGCCCATGGAGCCCCGGCCCAAGGTCGAGGAGCGACGGCCCGAGCTGACCCCCCGCGAGCACGTGCCCGAGCCCCGGCCCAAGGTCGAGGAGCGACGGCCCGAGCTGACCCCTCGCGAGCGCGTGCCCGAGCCCCGGCCCAAGGTCGAGGAGCGACGTCCCGAGCTAACCCCCCGCGAGCGGGTGTCCGAGCCCCGGCCCAAGGTCGAGGAGCGGCGGCCGGAGACCACTCCGAAGGCGGAGGAGCGGCGCCCCGAGACCAGCCCCCGGCAGCGTCCCGCCGAGGCCCGCCCCCGGGGTGAGGAGCGGCGCCCCGAGGCTGCCCCGAAGGCCGAGTCCAAGCCGCACCAGGCCCCCAAGCCCGAGGCCGTGAAAGAGAAGCCGAAAGAAGAGCACCACTGAACCCAAGCCTGGCGCATGGAAAAGGGCCCCGACGGGGCCCTTTTCCCAGTTCCGCCGCTGCGCGGCGGAGCAGCTGCTAGGCCACCTCGATCGGGTAGATCCCCCGCTGGATCAGCTCGCTGGCGATGCGGCCGCGCAGGCGGGCGCTGCTGGTGGGGTGGAACTCGGTGAAGGCCTTCACGCCGGCCAGGGCGTGACGCAGAGCCTCGCCCTCCACCACGTCGGCGCAGAGCATGCGGGCGTCGCCGTGGACCTTGTGCCAGCTCTCGTTCACGTAGAGCTCAGTGATGTCGCGGGCGATCTGGGCCCAGCGGTGGCCGCCCTCGAGCATGCGCTCGGCGCGGACGATGGCGCTCTCCATGGCGTAGATCTCCATGAGCATGTTGCTCATGCGCCCCATGACCTCCTGGTTGTCGATGAGCTTCTGGCCCAGCACCTGCACGGCCAGGCCCGCGGCCAGCATGCACTGGCGCTTGCTCAGCTCCACGCCGTGCTTGAGGCGGGCGAGGGGCCCCGTGAAGGCGTCGGCCTTCACCGGGTTGGAGATCTCCTTGGCCACCTGCTGGCCGAACTGCATGAGGGGCAGCTCGCCCTTCATGGCGCGCTTGAGCAGGGTGCCGGCGATAAGCAGGCGGTTGATCTCGTTGGTGCCCTCGAAGATGCGGTTGATGCGGCAGTCGCGCAGGGCCTTCTCGGGCGGGTACTCGGCGCTGAACCCGTAGCCGCCGTAGGCCTGGACGGCCTCGTCCGCCACGAAGAACAGGGCCTCGCTGGCCCACACCTTCGAGATGCTGCACTCGATCGTGTATTCGTCGATGGCGGCCATCTTGTCGGCGCCGGCGGTGGGGCTGGACCAGCTGGTGTGGGCGAGGGCCTCGTCAATGTAGCCGACGGTGCGGAAGTTCATGGCCTCGCAGACGAAGATCTTCGCGGCCATGTCGGCCAGCTTCTGCTGGATGAGGCCGAAGGAGTTGATGGACTTGCCGAACTGCTGGCGCTCGGTGGTGTAGCGGATGGCGTATTCCAGGATCCGCTTCATGCCGCCCTGGCTGCCCACGCCCAGCTTGAAGCGGCCGATGTTCAGGATGCCGAAGGCGATCTTGTGCCCCTTGCCGATCTCGCCGAGCAGGCGGTCCTTGGGGATGCGGCAGTTCTCCAGGATCACGGTGCGGGTGGAGCTGCCCTTGATGCCCAGCTTCTTCTCCTCGGCGCCGGTGCTGATGCCGGGGTCGGTCTTCTCGACGATGAAGGCGCTGAACTGCTGGCCATCGACCTTGGCGAAGATCACGAAGACATCGGCGAAGCCCGCGTTGGTGATCCACATCTTGGTGCCGTTCAGCACCCAGTGGTCGCCGTCGAGGACCGCGGTGGCCTTGGCGCCCATGGCGTCGGAGCCGCTGCCGGCCTCGGTGAGGGCGTAGGCCGCCAGCCACTCGCCCGTGGCCAGCTTCGGCAGGTAGGCCTGCTTCTGGGCCTCGGTGCCGAAGTAGACGATGGGCAGGGTGCCGATGCCGGTGTTGGCGCTGTAGGTCACGGCGAAGCTGCCCTGCTTGCTCATCTCCTCCAGCACGAGCATCGCGGTGCGCTTGTCCAGGTCCATGCCGTCGTAGGCCTCGGGGATCTCGAGCCCGAGCAGGCCCAGCTCGCCGGCCTGCTTCATCAGGGAGACGGTCAGGGGGAGGTCGAGCTTGTCGATCTCCTCGTCCCGGGGGAGCACCGCGCCCTGGATGAAGTCCTTGGCGGCCCGGGCGAACTCCCTGCTCTCGTCGCCGAACTCCTCGGGCGTGAACTGGGGCATGGTGCCGATGGGGGTCAGCAGGAAGCTGCCTCCCTTGACCTGCTCTGCCGCGGCGTTGCTCATCTTGGACCTCCGGATTGGGTAGGGATCAAGATGGGCGGCAGGACGGTTCTTGACTAGTCTCTACCTCTGGTCAATGAGGCGCTACTTCGGGTAAAGGAGCTCATCTGCTTCAATGGAAACTCATGCAGGCGCGCCGGAGCCGGGCTTCGGGCAGCGGAGGTGGGATGCCGGAAGGCCGACAGGTGCAGCAGATGTTCTCGGCCATCGCCGGGAAGTACGACGTGCTCAACCACGTGCTCTCGGGAGGCGTGGACTTCTGGTGGTGGTGGCGCATGGCCCGGGCCAGCGGCGCGGCCCCGGGGAAGCGCTTCCTGGACGTGGCCGCCGGCACCGGGGACTCCAGTGTGGCCCTGGCCCGCCGCGGCGCCGAGGTGCTCAGCACCGACTTCACCCACGCCATGCTGCGCCTGGGACCGGCCAAGTTCGCCCGGAAGGGGCTGGCGGGGCTCATCTGGGCCTCCAGCGATGCCGACGCCCAGCAGCTGCCCTTCCGGGACGCCAGCTTTGACGGCCTGACCATCTGCTACGGCATCCGCAACGTGGAGGACCGGCCCCGGGCCTACCGGGAGTTCCTCCGGGTGCTGAGGCCCGGCGGGCAGCTCACCATCCTGGAGTTCAGCACCCCGGTGCTGCCGGGCCTGAAGGCCTTCTACGACTGGTACAGCCACCGGGTGCTGCCCCGGGTCGGGGCCTGGATCAGCGGCGACGGGGATGCCTACACCTACCTGCCCGAGAGCATCCGGACCTTCCCGGACCAGGGCGCCCTGGCCCTGGAGCTGGCCGAGGCCGGCTTCCAGGCGGTCCACTGGACCAACCTCACCGGGGGCATCGTGGCGCTGCACACGGCCCGGAAGGGGACAGCCTAGGCCAGCCGGTGGCGCTCATCGACCATGCGGTCGATGAGCTGGACCACTTCCTCGCTGGCCCGCTCGGCGGCCTCGAACTGGGCGTAGATCTGGCCCTGGAGGACCGGGTCATTCTCCCAGTGGCTTCCCAGCAGCTTGACGGCCTCGTGCACGCTCCGGTGGACCTGCGTGTGGGGCGGCTCCAGGCGCGGATAGGAGGGCACGTGGGAGAAGCTGGTGGCGCCCTCGCCCTCGTAGTACCAGGTGCCCAGGCGGCAGCTCCGGTGGTCTGTCTGGATGGCCTGGGCCTCCGGGGACCCGATGCCCTGGTGCAGGACCCGGTAGCCGTTCTGCTTGTAGAGGAAGTGGTCCATCTTCACCAGGGACGCGAAGCTGAAGTCCTGGGCCTTGCTGATCTGGGTGAAGGAGGTCTTGGCGGAGTCGGCGAACTTGAGCACCTGGGCGCGGAACTCGGTGACGGCCGCCCGGCTGCCCTCGGCGATTTCCTTGACCTGCCGGGAGTCGTCGATCATCCGGTTGGTGGCCTGGCCGAAGGACTCGATGGTCGCGGCGATGCTCGCGGCGGCGTCCTTGGTGTTCTCGGAGAGGGTGCGGACCTCCTCGGCCACCACGGCGAAGCCCTTGCCCACATCTCCGGCATGGGCGGCCTCGATGGCGGCGTTCAGGGCCAGCAGGTTGGTGCGGTCGGCCACGTCCGTGATGACCTGGACGATGAGGTTGATCTCGTCGCTCTTCTCGTGGAGAAGGGTGATCTGGGCGTTGGTCTCCGCCACCATCTCGGCCACCTGGTTCAGGTTGGTCACGAGACCTTCGATGGTGGTGCGGCTGCCGTCGGCTTCGCTGGCGGTGGTCCGGGAGAGCTGCCCGACGATGCTCAGCTCCTGGGTCATGTTCATCAGGTATTCCTGGATCGACTTCAGGTTCCCGATGAGGTTGCCGGAGTTCAGGTCGGTGATGCGGGTGATCAGCTTCTCCTTGAGGGCCATCTGCTGGACCTGCCCCATGCTCTCCACGGAGACGTTGATGCGCTGCATGCCGTCCTTGAAGGCCCCGTGCAGGCCTTGGTCCATGGCCAGACGGAAGGTCTGCCCCCGGCTGGCGTGGTCGAAGGCGGAGAACACCTCCCGGAAGTAGGCCTCCTGCTGATCGAGCAGGTCGTTGAGGGCCCAGGCCAGCCCCCCGGTGGCGGCGCCCTTCTTGATGCCGGTGATGCGCTGGTCCAGGTTGCCTGCCGCCGCGGCCTCCAGCTGCCCGGTGATCTTGGCCAGGGCCTTCAGGATGCGGTGCACCGTGTAGTAGGTCACGGTCAGGACCAGGGCCGTCAGGCCGAAGGCGGCCCAGGCCGCGGCTGAGTAGCCCCCCGGCCCCAGGGCCAGGTAGGTGAAGGCCAGGAACAGGCCGAGGCTGAGCGCGACGAGGAAGTGGACCCTAGAGCCCAAAGACAAATTCTTCATAGCTCAAGCCCTTCTGTTCGAGTGTCTGGTTGAGGAGCGCCAGGGAGGCCTTCATGCCGGCCTGGCCGTCACCGGCCCGCCGCTCGGCCTCGAGCAGGGCCTGGTAGATGCCGCTGATCGCCTGGACGGCCTCGGGGCGGGGCTTGCGCCGCACCGAGTAGTAGCCGATGAGGTTGCCCGCCGAGTCGAGGGAGGGCGTGATATTGGCCCAGACCCAGTAGAAGCTTCCGTCCTTGGCCAGGTTCTTCACGTAGGCGCAGATCTCCCGCTTGGCCTGGATGGTGTCCCAGAGCAGCTTGAACACCACCCGGGGCATGTCCGGGTGGCGCAGGATGTTGTGCGGCGTGCCCAGCAGCTCCTGCTCGGAGTAGCCGGACATGGCGATGAACGTCCGGTTGCCGTAGGTGATGAGGCCCTTCAGGTCCGTCTTGGAGACGATGAAGTCATCCTCGGCCAGGACACGCTCGTTCAGGGTCGGTTGGGGCCAGCTGGTCATGGGGGGAGTCTCCACCCCTCTGCTATCGGCCGGAGGAGCGTCTGCCCCTGAGTTCTGCCCAAAAGGGGAGCCTAGACCGTGAACAGGGCCACTTCCGCCCGGATGCTCTCGGCGATGCGGGACAGCTCGGAGGAGGTGCCCGCCACCTCGGTCACCGTGGCCGACAGCTGGTGGCTGGCCGAGGCGTTGCGCGCCACATCCTCCGAGACGCGGCCCACCAGGGCGCCGACCTCCCGGCTGATGCGCACCTGGTCGCCGGCCGAGCGGCCGATCCGGGTCGCCATCTCCACTGACTCCTGCACATGGCTGTGGATCTGCTGGAGGGCCCTGGTGGTGGCCTCGGTGGTGACGGTGCCCTGGCCCAGGGCCTGGTCCGTGGCGGCGATGAGCTGGTTGATCTGCTGGGTGGCCTGGGCGCTGCGCTCGGCCAGCTTCCGCACCTCCTCGGCTACCACGGCGAAGCCCTTGCCCATCTGGCCCGCCTTGGCGGCCTCGATGGCGGCGTTGAGGGAGAGCAGGTTGGTCTGGTGGGCGATGTCCTGGATCACCGACACGGCCTTGATCATCTCGGAGGTGGCCGCACTGATCTCATCCATGGCCCGGGCGGTGTCCTGGCCGGTGGTGATGCCGTGCTGGATGGCCTGCTCGGAGTCCTGCGAGTGGGTGCGGGACTGCTCCGCCAGGGCGATGACCTCCTCCAGGCTGGCCAGGAGGGTCTGCATGGCTCCGCCCATGGACTGGGCATTGCCCTGGGTGGACTGGGTGTGGCTGTCGAGCTGGCCGGCGGTGTCGGCGAGGGAGGTGGCGGTGGCGGAGAGCTGGGTGGACCCGCTGGCGACACCCTGGGAGTGGAGCCCCAGCCGCTTGAAGAACTGCTGGTAGAACTCAGTCAGGCGGTTGGCCTTGGCCGCGATGCGGCAGATCTCGTCCTGGCCTTCCAGGGGCAGCCGGCGCGTGAGGTCGCCCTTGCCGCTGGCCAGCTCCTCCATGGCATTGTCCAGCTCTCCCAGGCGGCGCTGGATGCTCCGGATGGAGACGAGACCCAGACCCGCCCCCAGGGCCATGGCCACCACGGCCAGGGCAACGGCGAGGGTGATGGCGCTGCTGAGGCTGCTGACGGCCTCCTCCTTGGCCGCTGCCGTGGCCGGCTCCGGGGACCGCTGGCCCGCATAGGCGAGGAACGCCGACCGGCCCTGTGCGAGCCCCTGGAGGGCCACAGAGAGGGCTGCGACAAAGAGGAGCCCTGTGACTCCCGTAGCGAAGAAGAGGCGGGTGGCGATGGTGCGGGTGTTCTTGAACACGATTCCCTCCGAGGGTGGCTGCATCCAGCCTCCCCATCGGTGGGCACCCTCGAATCTTAAGTCATGTTTAAAGGACGCTTAAGTCACAAGAGCCGCTTCTGGCAGCCGGGGTGGTTCAGCACCACCTGCTTGACCCGCTCGATCCAGGTCGGGCGGGCGCCGGGCTCCAGGCGCTCATGAGGAAGATTCCGTTCGGCGAGGAGTTTGTCCACCAGCTGGTCCACAGCCTCGGCGAAGAAGGAGTCGGTGTCCCGGATGCCGTCCGGCGCCAGCTGGCCCTCGAAGGGCACCTTGAAGAGCAGGTCGTAGCTCTTCATCCAGTGGTGCATGTAGCGCTCGATGGGCAGCTGGCGGCCGCAGGCCAGCAGCATGTACGCGTAGTTGTCCAGCACGCTGCGGTCGCAGACCAGCACGTCATGCTGGCTGCCGGACCGGATCTCCTCGGCCATCTGGGTGAGGAAGATCCAGGTCTGGGCCTCCAGGGAGGTCTTCTGGTTGATGGGCAGGGGCGAGAGCCGCGCCACTTCCTTCACGATGTCCACATGGACCCCCTCCCGCTTGAGGGCAGCGCCCAGCTCGTAGCAGAGGGTGGTCTTGCCCACGCCGTGGGTGCCGATGAACGCGACTTTCATGCCTTCAGTATCCCGGGGCCGGGGACCCCGGAAATGTGTTCTGCATCACCTTGGGGCGCCCATCGGGGCCTGGGCTCAAAACAGGCTGGTGCCGTCCATGACCTCGGGCTGGGGCAGGCCGAACAGCTTCAGGAGGGTGGGGGCCACGTCGCTCAGGGCGCCGCCGGCGCGGAGCTGGCGGGCCTCGAAGCCCTTGGCGATCAGCACCGCGGGCACCAGGTTCAGGGTGTGGGCCGTGTGGGGGTTGCCACCCTCGTCCCGCATGCACTCGCAGTTGCCGTGGTCGGCGGTGATGAAGAGCGCGCCCCCGGCGGCCAGGGTGGCGTCGGCGATGCGGCCCACGGCGGCGTCCACGGCCTCGCAGGCGGTGACTGCGGCGGCGAGGTCGCCCGTGTGGCCGATCATGTCGGGGTTGGCGAGGTTGCAGACCAGGAGCCGGTAGGCGCCGGAGGCGATGGCCGATTCAAGGCCCCGGCTCACGTCCGCGAGGCTCATCTCGGGCTGCAGGTCGTAGGTGGCCACCTTGGGCGAGGGCACCAGGCGGCGCTCCTCATGGTCGAAGGGCACTTCCCGGCCGCCGTTGAAGAAGTAGGTCACGTGGGCGTACTTCTCCGTCTCGGCCGTGCGGAACTGCTTCCAGCCCTGGGCGCTGATGAGCTCACCCAGGATCAGGTCGAGGCTCTGGGGCGGATAGGCCACGGCCAGGTAGGGCTCCAGCTCGGTGTCGTAGGCGGTGAAGGTGAGCAGCTTCACCGCGGGCCGGTGCCTGGGCGCAAACGCCGTGAAGCCTGGATGCACCAGGGCGTGGCACAGCTGCCGGGCCCGGTCCGCCCGGAAGTTGAAGAACAGCACCCCGTCGCCGTCGGCGAAGGGCTGGAAGGCGTCCAGGGTCGTGGGGGCCACGAACTCGTCCGTCTCGCCCCGCGCATAGGCGGCGGCGATGGCCGCGAGGGCGTCCGGCGCGTGCTGGGGGGCCTCCCCGTCCACGTAGAGCTTCCAGGCCTGCTCGGTGCGCTCCCAGCGCTTGTCCCGGTCCATGGCGGTGTAGCGGCCACACACGGAGCCCAGGGTCACCAGGGGGCAGGTCCGGAGCTGGAAGGTGAGCCACTGGAGGAAGCCGTCGGCGCTCTTCTGGCCCGTGTCCCGGCCGTCGGTGATGGCGTGGATGGTGGTGGGGATGCCCTCCGCCTGGGCCCACTGGGCCAGGGCCACGATGTGGTTCTGGTGGCTGTGCACGCCGCCGTCGCTCACCAGGCCCAGGAGGTGCAGCCGCTTGCCGGTGGCCTTCAGGCCGGCCAGCAGCGCGGCGATGGGGGCGTTCTCACGGAAGGTGCCACGCCGGATGGCGGCGTCGATGCGGGTGAGCTCCTGCCACACTACGCGGCCGGCGCCCAGGTTCATGTGGCCCACCTCGGAGTTGCCGAACTGGCCGTCAGGCAGGCCCACGGCCTCGCCGCTGGTGGCCAGCTGGGTGGCGGCGTAGTCCTTCCGCAGAGCGTTGAACCGGGGCATCGAGGCCACGAAGGTGGCGTCGAAGGCGTTCCGGGGGCCGTCGCCGAAGCCGTCCAGGATGAGGAGGGTGATGGGGCCTGGGATCATGGGTCCTTCTCTCGGCGGTGGCGGGCTCAGGGCACCTGCTCCCCGTGGGGATTGGACAGCAGGTAGAGGACGGCCATGCGGACCGGGACGCCGTTGGTCACCTGGTCGAGGATGAGGTTGTTGGGCCCGTCGGCCACGTCGCTGGTGATCTCCAGGCCCCGGTTGATGGGGCCCGGATGCAGCACCACCACGTCCTTCCGGGCGCGCTGCATCCGCGCCGGGTTGAGCTGGTAGAAGCGGCTGTATTCGCCCTGCCCGGGAATGTAGGCGCCGGTGCCGCGCTCGAACTGGGCTCGGAGCATCATGATCGCGTCCTGCTCGGGGATGATCGCGTCGAAGTCGTGGCAGATCTCGATGGCAGGCCAGGTGGCCTTCATCTCCTGGGGCACCAGGGTCGGGGGCCCCACCAGGGTCACCTTGGCGCCCATGCGGTTGAGGAGCCAGAGGTTGGAGCGGACCACGCGGCTGTTGCGGATGTCGCCCACGATGGCGACGCGCAGGCCCTCCAGCCTGCCGAACCGCTTGCGCAGGGTGTAGGCGTCGAGCAGGGCCTGGGTGGGGTGCTCGTGGGAGCCGTCGCCGGCGTTGATGATGCTGGCCTTCATGTGCCGGGACAGCAGCGCATGGGCGCCCGGGGCGCTGTGGCGCATGACGATCAGGTCCGGGTGCATGGCCTGGAGGTTCATGGCGGTGTCGATGAGGGTCTCGCCCTTGTTGAGGCTGCTGGTGTCGGCGTCGAAGTTGATGATCTCCGCGGACAGGCGCTTCTCGGCGATCTCGAAGCTGTTGCGGGTGCGGGTGCTGTTCTCGAAGAACAGGTTGACCACGAGCTTCTTGCGCAGGGCCGGCACGATCTTAATACTGGGCCGCTCGCAGACCTCCTCGAAGGCCTGGGCCTGGTCCAGGAGGGCGGTGATGTCCCGGGGACTGAGGGGCTCGATGCCCAGCAGGTGCCGGTGGGGAAAGACGTAGCGTTCCGAGGTCATCAGCAGGTCTCCACGGTGACGCCGTCTTCGCCGTCGATCTCCTTCATCCGCACGGCCACCCGGTGGCCGGGAGGCACCTCCACCCGCAGGCCCGCCAGGTCCGCCTGGATGGGCAGCTCCCGGCCGCTGCGGTCGGCCATGACCAGCAGCATCACACGCCGGGGCCGGCCGTGGTCGAGGAGGGCGTCCAGGGCGGCGCGCACGGTGCGGCCGGTGTAGAGCACGTCGTCCACCAGGACCACGGTGCGCTCCTTCAGGGTGAAGGGGATCTCCGTGGGGCGGACGATGGGGCTGCCCACCATCTCGGTGAGGTCGTCCCGGTAGAGGGTGATGTCCAGCGTTCCCACCGGGATCGGAGCCCCGGTCAGGTTCCGGAGGACGGCGGCCAGACGCTCCGCCAGGGGCATGCCCCGGGAGCGGATGCCCAGGAGGACGATCTCCTCTTCAGGCTTCACCCGGGCCAGGAGGTCCGCCGCGAGGCGGTGGATGATTTCCTCCATTTGTCCAGGATCCACGGGGCAGGGGCCTTGGGCAGCGGGCATGGATCCTCCAGGAGGCGCCGGCTCCAGGAGGGCGCCCACGGAATCAAGTCTAGCCGAGGCGGGGCCTGAGCGCTTGCCCGGCGCCTGCGCGGTGGCAGCGGTCAGTCCGCTCCCGTTCCCGGGTCGGAGGCCCTCCAGGTAGCTTTTGCAGTATTCAAGTCGAATTACCAAGCCTCCGATGCCCCATCTGAGGACAACCATGAGCCAGGAACGGCGACAGTTTCGAAGAATCCCCCTGGAAGCCTCCTTGAGTTTCCAGGAACTCAGCTTCCACAAGGGGGAGGCTCCGGCCACGAGCAGCTACCGGGATGTGTCTGCCGGCGGCCTCCTGCTCGACTCGCCCCGGCCCTATCCCCTGGGCGCGCTCCTCAAGCTGGAGCTCCGGGTCCCGGGCTGGGGCCGCTACCAGAACCACTTCGGTCCGGTCCAGGAAGCCGAGGTCCGGCCCCTGGTCGCCCTCGGCATGGTCGTCCGCGTCGAGCAGATGGACGCGGGGGGCTATGAGCTGGGCATCAAGTTCCAGAACGTCTATCCCGATGACCTTGAAGCCCTCGTGAAGTTCCTGGAGGCCAACGCGCCTTCTTCTCCGCTCTGATCCCAAGCCCACACCCCTTTCAGGAGGCCCCCCGTGAAGATCCTCATCGTGGACGATTCCTCGACGATGCGGCGCATCATCATCAACACCCTGTCCCGCATCGGCTATACCGATGTGGTCGAGGGTGACAACGGCAAGACCGGGCTCGAGAAGCTCGGCCAGGGCGGGGTTGAGATGATCATCACCGACTGGAACATGCCGGAGATGGATGGGCTCGAGTTCGTGAAGGCGGTGCGGGCCCAGAACCCGGTCATCCCGATCCTCATGGTGACGACCAACGCCGCCAAGGAGGACATCGTCGAGGCCCTGCAGGCCGGCGTGAACAACTACGTGGTGAAGCCGTTCACCCCGGAGACCCTCAAGGAAAAGATCGAGTCCCTCCTCGGATAGGAGCAGGCCATGGATCAGTCCGAAATCGACGCCCTCCTCGCGGGAGGGGCGAAGCCTTCGCAGCCGGCCAAGGCCCCCGCCAGGGACGTTGCGCCGGCGCCTCCGCCGGTTGCCGCGGCACCCTTGTCCGAGCCCCATGCGGATGGCAGCGGGCATGTCATCAGCGAGCTGGACACCGTCACCGCCGTCACCGAGCGGGAATCCAACAAGGTCATGGACCAGCTGGACCAGATCGGGCAGCTGGTGAATCGCCAGCAGAAGCTCATCACGGGCATCATGGGCCACGAGGGCGCCCAGTCGCCCGGCGTCCAGCAGGCGATCCATGAGGTCATGAGCGCCGGCAAGGAGATCCAGGACAAGGTCTTCGAGGCCATGGACCTCATGCAGTTCCAGGACATCACCCGCCAGAAGCTGGAGCGCATCCTCCACCACCTCCGCCAGATCCATGACTACATTGTGGACCTGCTGGGCACCGGCCTGAAGAGCGACACTCAGCGGCCCTCCATCAGCCACACGATCGCCCAGACCGGGACCACGCCCGACGAGAACAAGGCCCACGCGGACGCGGTGATCGAGGCCTTCAAGTCCCAGAAGAAGGGGTGACCCATGGCTGTCGAGTCCACCCAGTCCCTGCTTGCCACGGAGTTGGTACCCTCGGGCCAGCTGGTGACCTTCACGCTGGATGGCGTGGAGTTCGGGCTGGACATTGACCGGGTGCAGGAGATCACCCATCGGACCGACATCACGCCGGTGCCGGGCAGCCCCACCTTCATCCTCGGGGTCATCAACCTGCGCGGACTGATCATCCCCGTCATCGACAGCCGCATCCGGTTCCACCTGGCGCCCCAGGCGACGACCTCCAAGACCCGCATCATCGTGCTGCGCCTGGCCAGCGGTCCCACGGGCCTCCTGGTGGACTCCGTGTCCGAGGTGGTGCGGCTCGAGGACCACTCGATCCGGGAGACGCCGCCGCTGGTGGCGGGCATCCGGGCCGAGTACCTGGCGGGCATGGTCACCGCAGGCACCCGGCTCATCACCCTGATCCATCTTGAGAAGCTCCTGGACAGCGCCGAGTTCATCCGCCGCGACGAGTTCACCGACCTGGGCCTGGCGGGCACCATCGGCGGCGACGCGGACGACGACGAGGAGCTGGAGGAGGACGGCACACCGTTCGTGACCTTCCGCCTGGGCCGGGAGTCCTTTGGCATTGCCCTGCACGAGGTGGAGGAGATCGTCGAGCTGCCCCCGGTGACCAAGGTGCCGGATGCCCCGGACTATGTGCTGGGGGTGATCTGCCTCCGGGACCACGTGATGCCCCTGGTGGACATCTCCGAGATCCTCTCCATCCAGCAGGAGGGGGTGGAGCGCAAGCGCGACATGGTGGTGCTGCTCTCCTTCGGGAGCGCCAAGATCGGCGTGGTCGTGGATGAGATCCAGGAGATCCTCCGGGTGCAGGAGGGCCAGACCCTGCCGCCGCCCCAGACCCTCTCGGAGGGCGAGCGGGAGCACCTGAGCGGCATCCTCCTGCTGCCGGGCCGCATGGTGAGCCTGATCAACGTCCTCAAGATCATCACCGGCGACGACCAGGAGAAGATCGCCGCCATGGGCCAGGGCCTGGGACTGGCGGACAGCCGCACCCAGGAGGCCGTGCCCAGCCTGGAGCTGGTGGTCTTCCGCCTCGGCCCCGAGAACTATGCCCTGCGCCTCCACGAAGTCCGCGAGATCGTCATGGTGAGCCAGATCACGCCGGTGCCGCGGGCTCCGGTGTTCGTGGACGGGGTTCTGAACCTCCGCGGCGAGGTCATGCCCGTGGTGGACCTCCGCACCCGCTTCGGCCTCGAACGCGTCGAGGCCACCAGCATCTCCCGCATCCTCATCACCAGCATCGCCGGGGTCTTCACCGGCCTGGTGGTGGACGCCGTGGACGAGGTGCGCCCGGTCGAGCTGAGCCGCTTCGGGCCGCCGCCCTCCGTCACCACCGTGGGCGCGAACCGCTACATCGAGAAGGTGGCTAGGCTCGACACGAGCATGATCTTCCTGCTGGAACTTCAGCAGCTCCTCACGGAGACCGAGACCAGCCAGCTTCAGAACCTGCAGGGGCGCCGCGCCGCGGCCGGCCGAAAGGGTGAGCCATGAGCGATTTCGCCCTCGACGATCCCAGCTTCTACGAGGACTTCCTCGTCGAGGCCCAGGAACACTTCGAGCAGATCGAGACCAACTTCCTGGCCCTCGAGGAGGCCCCGGGCGACCTGGACCTGCTCAATGCCATCTTCCGCAGCGTGCACACCATCAAGGGTGCCGCGGGCTTCCTGGGCCTCCAGAAGGTCCTGTCCGTGGCCCACATGGGCGAGAACGTGCTGGATGACCTGCGCAAGGGCCGCATGGAGCTCAGCGACCGGGTCATGGAGCTGCTCTTCGAGACCGTGGACATGCTCAAGGTCCTGGTGGAGGACGTCGGCATCCAGGTGCGGCAGCAGGGCAAGCCCGAGGATCCCGACCCCACCGAGCTGCTGCGCAACCTCGAGTCCCTCAAGAAGGGCGAAGCCGCCGCTGCTGCCAGCTTGGCCACAGCCGCTCCCGTGGCGGCCGCCCCCGAGAGCGTCCTCGAGCTGCCGCCGGTCCTGGCCGGGGTCAGCACCGCCGGCCGGGCCGCCGCGCTGGCCGCGCTCACCGAAGGGAAGACGGTGCTCGGCGTGCATGCCGAGCTCTCCGGCGCCATCTACGGCACCGCCTTCAATCCCTTCTCGCTCTTCCAGGTCGTGGACCTGGTGGGCCGTCTGCTGCACCGGCAGTTCATCCCCCGGGAACCCCTGGTGGACCTGGATACCTACGATCCCCGTGCCTTCCACCTGGACCTGGTGATGCTCATCGAGGCCACGGAGCCCCTGGAGGAGATCAAGAAGGTGTTTGGGGCCGTGACCCACGCCACCATCACGTTCCATCCCCTGGCCCTCGGTCCCGCGACGCCGGTGGCGGCCGTGGCCGCACTGGAGGCTGAAGCAGTCCCGGACCTCGCCGCCGCGGAGCAGGCCGTTCCCGACGCCGCCGCCCCCGCCGAGGATCGCCGCAAGAGCGGCCGCCGGGGTTCTGACGACAAGGGTGCCGGCGACACCATCCGGGTGAGCCAGGCCAAGCTCGAGCAGTTCATGAACATCGTGGCGGAGCTGATCATCAGCAAGACCATGATCAGCCACCTGGTGGAGCGCCTGGTGCCGCAGGTCAACGGCCACCCGGCCGCCGCTGTCGCCAAGGAGCTGGCCCACGCCTCGGTCTACCTGGACCACGTGAGCAAGGAGATCCAGGCCTCGGTGCTGGGCATCCGCATGGTCCCGGTGAAGACCGTCTTCTCCAAGTTCCCGCGCATGCTCCGGGACCTCGCCAAGGCCAGCGGCAAGAAGATCGACCTGCAGCTGGTGGGGGAGGACACGGAGATCGACAAGAGCATCATCGAGGAGCTGGGGGATCCCATGATCCACCTGATCCGGAACAGCGCCGACCACGGCATCGAGTCGCCGGAGGTCCGCGTGAAGGCGGGCAAGTCCGAGACCGGCACCGTGATCCTCCGGGCCCGGCATGAGGGCGACAGCGTGGTGGTGGAGATCGAGGACGACGGCAAGGGCATCGACCCGGCGGTCATCCGCGCCAAGGCCATCGAGAAGGGCATGCTGACCCCGGACCGGGCCGAGGCCATGCCCGATGAGGAGGTCATCGAACTCATCTTCGCCCCGGGCTTCAGCACCGCCGCCCAGGTGACGGATATCTCGGGCCGGGGCGTGGGCATGGACGTGGTCCGCTCCAACGTCCGCAAGCTCAACGGCCGCGTGGGCATCCGCTCCACCGTGGGCAAGGGCTCGGTCTTCACCATCAAGCTCCCCCTGACCCTGGCCATCATCGATGCCCTGCTCGTGAAGAGCGGCGGGCAGGTCTTCGCCATCCCCGGCACCGCCGTGGAGGAGACCCTCATCGTGCCGCTGGAGAGCATCTCCCACCTCACCAGCCGGCAGGCCATCAACCTGCGCGGGGAAGTGCTGGGCGTCTGCCGCCTCAAGCACCTGCTCAAGTCTGACGCGCCCGTGGACACCGCCCTGGAGGCTGAGGGGCTGTCCGTGGTCGTGGTGTCCGCCTCGGGCCGGCGCATGGGCATCATCGTGGACGCCTTCGTGCGCCGCCAGGAGGTGGTCATCAAGCCTCTGGCGCCCTATCTCGCGGCCCTGCCGGGCATCAGCGGCGCCTCGATCATGGGCGACGGCGGCGTGGTGCTGATCCTGGATCCCGCTGAGCTGCTGCAGCTGGCTGTCCAGGAGGCCGTGTGAACCCTGGCCCCGCCCCCCAGTCTCCGGCCCGCGCCGAGGGCCGGGGGTCCGTCCAGTTCCGGTTTATGACCTTCTTTTTGGCGGAGCGGGCCTACGGCATTCCCCTGCGCCATGTGGCCGAGATCACGCCCCTCCGGGAGCTGAACCGTCTCCCGCACATGCCCAAGGCGGTGGAGGGCATCCTGGACCTGCGGGGGCGCGTGGTGCCGGTGATGAACCTGCGGGAGCGCATGTCGCTGCCGCCGATGGAGGCGGGTCGCACCGGCACCATCCTGGTGCTGGACCTGGCCGGCACGGCCACGGGCCTGCTGGTGGACGCGGTGGACGCCGTGATGAGCGTGTCCGAGGAGGAGGTGGTCCACGCCAGCCCCATGCTGGCCGGCCTGGGTGGTGCCTGGGTGGAGGGCTTCATTGTCCAGGGCGAGCGGGTCATCACCCTCCTGGATGCGGCCATGATCGCCAACCTGGCTCCGGGCCGCACCCAGGGCCGGGAGGCGCTGGCCTCGCTCAGCCTGGAGGAACGCCTGGACGACGACCTCCGTCGGCTCATCGAGCTGGCTCCGGCCAAGGAGCAGGGCGAGCATCGCGTGATCCCCCAGATCGAGACCTCCATCTCCTACACCGAGCAGGAGATGGCCAAGGTGCTGGAGCGCGTGGAGGCCATGCTGGCGGGCACGGACCGGGCCTTCCAGGGCCTCAGCTACCTCAAGCAGGAGGCGGGGCTGGGCAAGCTGAAGGGCCAGGAGAAGGCCATCGCCGAGCTGGAAGGCACCAACCAGGAGATGCAGAACACGGTGTTCGCCCTCATCCAGCTGATGCAGTTCCAGGACATCGCCCGCCAGAAGCTGGAGCGGGTCATGGTCCACCTGAAGGGCATGCAGACGGTCATCTCCGGCAAGTTCCGGGCGCCCTAGCAGGTCTGGCCGAGGCAAGCGCTGGAGCCGAGGCCGAACCCCGGGCACAATAGGGGTTTGGCCCAGGAGGCCCCGTGAGCAGCCCGTCCTTCACCGAAGTCCGATTCCTTGCCGGCCAGATCGGTGAGACCGTCCGGCTGCGGGGCTGGGTCCGCAATGCCCGCACGAGCAAGACCCGCTTCATCGAGCTGCGGGACGGCTCCGGCTTCGTGCAGTGTGTCGTGGGCGCCGCCGAGGCCGAGCCCGCCAGCTACGAGCTGGCCGGCAAGCTGACCCAGGAGGCCGCCATCGCTGTGACCGGCCTGGTCCAGCAGCACCCGAAGACCGGCCAGCCCGAGCTGCTGGTGAAGTCCCTGGACCTCATCGGCGGCAGCGCCGACTTCCCCATCACCCCCAAGGAGCACGGCACCGAGTTCCTCATGGAGAACCGGCACCTGTGGCTGCGCAGCCGCCGCCAGTGGGCCATCCTGCGCATCCGGCACACCCTGGTGAAGGGCATCCGGGACTTCTTCGACAGTGACGGGTTCACCCTGCTGGACGCCCCGATCCTCACGCCCAGCGCCTGCGAGGGCACCAGCACCCTCTTCGGCACCGAATACTTCCACGAGGGCACGGCCTTCCTGAGCCAGTCGGGCCAGCTCTACCAGGAGCCGGGCATCGCGGCCTTCGGCAAGGTCTACTGCTTCGGGCCCACCTTCCGGGCCGAGAAGAGCAAGACCCGCCGCCACCTCACGGAGTTCTGGATGGTGGAGCCCGAAGTGGCCTTCGCCCACCTGGACGACGTCATGGCCTTGGGCGAGCGCATGACCAAGTTCCTCATCCAGCGCGTGCTGGAGGGGCGGCAGGAGGAGCTCAAGATCCTGGAGCGCGACACCGCGCCCCTGGAGCTGGCCCTCAACAACACCTTCGACCGCATGACCTACACCGAGGCCGTGGACAAGCTCAAGACCCTGGGCAGCGACATCCAGTGGGGCGAGGACTTCGGCAACGACGACGAGACCATCCTCATGAACGCCACGGACCGGCCCCTCTGGGTGCACCGCTTCCCCAAGGCGTTCAAGGCCTTCTACATGGAGCCGGACCCCCTGGACGCCCGCCTGGCCCTGGGCGCCGACCTGCTGGCCCCCGAGGGCTACGGCGAGGTCATCGGTGGAGGCGAGCGCGCCAGCGACCTCCAGTACCTGCTGGACCAGATCGTCCACCACCAGCTGAACCGCGCCGACTACGAGTGGTACCTGGACGTCCGCAAGTACGGCAGCGTCCCCCACGCCGGCTTCGGCATGGGCCTCGAGCGCGCCGTGGCCTGGATGTGCAAGCTGCCGCACGTCAGAGAGACCATCCCGTATCCGCGCATGATGGGGACGTTGAGGCCGTAACGGCCCTGACCAGCATCCGTTCCCGCACACGGGCTGCGCCCGTGTGATAAGAAAATCGCTGCGCGATTTTCGGCAGGGCTGCTGCGGTGATCGCTCTCTAGGGGGCTTTCGGGTCCTTCCTGGAGGCAGGCTTCTTCTCGGGGGGCCGCTTTAGCTGCTCCAGGGGGACCAGGCGGTTGCTGACGGTGCTCCAGCACCAGCGTTCCAGGCTTCTCTGCGAAGGGGGCGTCAGCTCAGACAACAGATTCGGATCCTCGGGAATCAGCATGAGGGCGCCCACCTTCTCGATCAGCGGGCGGCTGCCGTCGGAGAAGGCGAAGGCCTTCTCTTCTTCCACGTTGAGAGCCTTGTAGATGAAGCCCATCTGGCCACCCGGCATGGGCAGGAAATAGCAATGGCTGGCGCCCGGATGCTCCGCCGCGGAAATGAAGCAATCGGTCTTCTTGGCCTTTTCAGCTGCCTCGATTTCTCTCCCGATGGACTCATCCGACAGGAGCGGCCAGGGAACCCGGAATTCCTTCTGGCTCAGGGACTCGAGGTCATAGGCATAGATGTGCCCTGAGTAGGGGAAGTAGACATAGGCCCTGCGGTCATCCACCGAGGTCACACAGGTCTTCCAGAACAGCTCGGGGTACCACTTCTTGATGGGCGCTTCCTCAAGAAGGTCCGGCATGCCAGACGCCCCCGAAACAACACCCTCCAGGAAGTAGCGCTTCTTGACGGGCTCAAAGAGGCCAAAGAGGAGGACTCGATCCCTGCCCAGCAGCTCAAAGTTGGAGGCCCGGACCTTGAGTGGCTGCGCGAGGCTCCAGGACTTCGAGGCAGGGTCGTAACGGTAGAGGGCTGAGATCTGGTTTGTTGGGAGATTCCCCATTTCAAACCGGAGGAACCACCAGCTGCCCTGCCGGTACTTCTGCACACCCTCCCACTCGGCAGGCAGGGCGGGGGGATGGGTGCTCGTTTCGGTGACGGTGTTGAAGGCCAAGGAGAAGGAAGGGCCCGAAATGGAGTCGTGGAAGAAGGTGGTATCCCCCTCCTGCCAGGTATCCAGGAAGGCCCGGCCCTGGTTCTTGCCTCTCGTGTGGAAGAAAACCCGAGGCGGCGTGGCCTTGGGTTTCGCCAGACAATCTTGAGCACCGAGCGCCGTGATCAGTGCCAGCGTCATCCAGGTGTGAACCAGGCCACTGAACGTCATTGATCCGCCCCGACATGTTTCATGTTTGGACTTCTCCCCATCCTGAACACCACCAGTGTTGCTGCTTCCAGGGCAGGTTGGCACTCAGCAATACATCTCGCCCTGGGCTCTGGCCAGGTCTTCTGGGGCGAAGCAGCAAGTGTCTAGAATTTCCTTCTGAATGCATCCGGTTCATCTCCTTGCCCCGCACACGGGCTGCGCCCGTGTGATAGGAAAATCGCTGCGCGATTTTCGGCAGGGCTGCTGTCTGTGGACCCAGCCCGAGAGTCCTGCCCCACCCCCCCCATTCCTTCCCGCGCTGACTCCGCCCACGCGCCGTGAAAATCGCGCAGCGATTTTCAAAGGAACGGCAAATTGTAGGAACCTCCCCCCTAAAGCTGCATCACCACGCCCGGCAGCTTCTGGATGGCCTCCCGCAGGGGCGTCTCGGCCTGGGCGTGGGGCAGGGTGACCCAGAAGGTGTAGCTGATGAAGGAGCCCTTGCAGGTGCTCTGGTGCTGCTCGTCGCCCTCGGCCTGGGGGCCGAGGTGGGCCAGGATGGTCTCGATGACCAGCTCGGGCCGCAGCTCCTCCTGGCGCCCGATGATCTTCATGGGCACGCGAAAGGGATAGGTGATCTCAGGCCGACGGCAGGCTTCTTCCATCCGCCATTCTCCCCAGCTTCGCTTCATCGCTCAAGGCGCAGCCTTGAGAGCCTACTTCACGACGATCTCGCGCAGGTCCTTCCCGGGCTTGAAGCGGATGCTCTTGCCCTTGGGGATCTGGACGCTGGCGCCGGTCTTGATGTTCCGGCCCATGCCGCGCTTGCGGGGGCGGGGCTCGAAGACGCCGAAGCCGCGGATCTCGATGCGGTGGCCATTGAGGAGGGCGTCCTTGAGTCGCTCCGTGAGCAGATCCACCACCTGGAGGGCCGTGGCGCGGGAGCAGGGATGGACCTTCATGAGCGAATTGGCGATATCGATCTTGATCATCGGGCACCTCGACTGTTGGCTGGAAAGGCTAAGGATAGGTGATGGAAGGCTAGCGTGCCAGGGTGATTTTTACGTCCGGGCTGGGCGCCATGGGCAGGGGAGTGCCCGGACCCGGGGGGGCAACGGCGGCTGGGCGGGCCCCACCGGCCTCCCGGCCCCCTCCCTGGGCGATGGACATGCCGCGCTCCATGTTGGATCTGGCCAGGTCCGAGGTGGCCATGACGCCCTCCAGCCGCAGCTTGAACTCCCCGACGTTGGTGGCCCGGAGGAGGGCCTCCTCCTCGGTGATGAGGTGCTGGCTCAGCAGGAAGTAGAGGCTCTGGTCGAAGGTCTGCATGCCGTACTGGGCCGTGCCCGAGGCGATGACGTCCTTCAGCAGCTTGGTCTTGTCCTTCTCCTCGATGCAGGAGCGGACAGTCTCCGTGGCCACCATGACCTCCACGGCCGGCACCCGGCCCTGGCCGTCGGCCCGGGGCACCAGCCGCTGGGAGATGATGCCCTTGAGCACCGAGGCCAGCTGCAGGCGGATCTGCTTCTGGTGGTGGGGGGGGAAGACGGAGATCACGCGGTTGATGGTCTCGGTGGCGTCGAGGGTGTGGAGGGTGCTGAACACCAGGTGGCCGGTCTCGGCGGCATGGAGCGCGGTCTCGATGGTCTCCAGGTCCCGCATCTCGCCCACGAGGATCACGTCGGGATCCTGGCGCAGGGCGGCGCGCAGGGCGGAGGAGAAGCTCTTGCAGTCCGCTTCGACCTCGCGCTGGTTGATGATGCTGAGGTTGTCCCGGTGCAGATATTCGATGGGGTCCTCGATGGTGAGGATGTGCTCGGTGCGCGTGGCGTTGATCAGGTCGATCATCGCGGCCAGGGTGGTGGACTTGCCCGAGCCGGTGGTGCCGGTCACCAGCACCAGGCCGCGCTGTTCCTGGCAGATGGTCTTCAGCACCTTGGGCAGCATCAGGTCGTCGATGGTGTAGATCTTCCGCGGGATCACGCGGAGCACCAGGCCCACGGTGCCGCGCTGGTTGAACACGTTGCAGCGGAAGCGGCCCAGGCTGGGCACCGAGTAGGCGATGTCGATGTCGAAGTTTTCCTTGAACTTGCCCTTCTGCCGGTCGCTGGCCATGATCGCGTAGGCCATGGCGATGGTGTCTTCCTGGACCAGGCGCTTGAACTGGGTCAGGGGCGTCAGCTTGCCGCGGATGCGGGCGATGGGGTGGTTCCCGACCTTGAGGTGAAGGTCACTGGCGCCCTGCTCGCACACTACGGTGAGCAATTCATTGATGTGCATGGGGATCTCCCAGATGGGGTCGGAATTATCTTAGTCCCCATTTGGGCTAATGGAAGGGATTCGCAATCAGGGATTGGGAAAGTCGCAGATTTCTGGTAAAATCAAAGGTTCTGCCCGGCCTTTGCCTGGCCGCCCCGGGAGCAAGATGACCGCCCTTGATAAGATCCGCAACCTTGCCATCATCGCCCACGTCGACCACGGCAAGACCACCCTGGTCGATGCCCTGTTCAAGGGTGCCCACATGTTCCGGGACAACCAGCGTGTCCAGGAGCGGGCCATGGACAGCAATGACCAGGAGCGGGAGCGCGGCATCACCATCCTGGCCAAGACGACCTCCCTGCACTGGGGCGGCTACCGCTTCAACATCGTGGACACCCCCGGCCACGCCGACTTCGGCGGCGAAGTGGAGCGGGTGCTCAGCATGGTGGACTCCGTGCTGCTGGTGGTGGACGCCTTCGACGGCCCCATGCCCCAGACCAAGTTCGTGACCCGCAAGGCCCTGGCCCTGGGCCTGCGGCCCATCGTGGTCATCAACAAGGTGGACCGTCCCGGCGCCCGCCCCGTCTGGTCCCAGGATCAGGTCTTCGACCTGCTCATCGAGCTGGGTGCTACCGAGGAGCAGCTGGACTTCCCCTGCGTGTTCGCCAGCGCCAAGATGGGCTACGCCATGCTGGACATGAACGATCCCAGCGAAAACCTGGATCCCCTCTTCGACACCATCGTCAAGCACTGCCCCCATCCCTCGGGCAGCCCCGAGGCGCCCCTGCAGATGCTGGTCACCCTCATGGACTGGAGCGACTTCGTCGGCCAGATCGGCATCGGCCGCGTCGTGAACGGCCGCATCCACGTGGGCGACAGTGTGTCCCTCATCAAGCGTGACGGCAGCATCCAGCAGCAGAAGATCACCCAGCTCTACGGCTTCGAGGGCCTCACCCGCGTCCAGCTCGAGGAGGGCAGCGCCGGCGAGATCGTCGCCATCGCGGGCATCGAGGACATCCGCGTGGGCGAGACCATCGCGGACAGCTCCAGCCCGGTGGCTCTGGACTACGTGGACATCGACGAGCCCACCATCTCCATGATGTTCATGGTGAACGCGGGCCCCTTCGCCGGCCAGGACGGCAAGTACATCCAGAGCCGCCGCATCCGCGAGCGTCTCCAGAAGGAGCTGCAGCACAACGTCGCCCTGCGCGTGGAGGACACGGACAGCCCCGATTCCTTCAAGGTGAGCGGCCGTGGCGAGCTGCACCTCTCGGTGCTGATCGAGACCATGCGCCGCGAGGGCTTCGAGCTCTGCGTGAGCCGCCCCGAGGTGATCCTGCACTTCGATCCCGTCACCGGGGAGAAGATGGAACCCTACGAGGACGTCACCATCGACATCCCCGAGGCCTACATGGGCGTGACCATGGAGCACATGGGCAACCGCAAGGCCGAGATGCAGGACATGGGCAACGAGGGCGGCCGTCTGCGGCTGCACTTCAAGATCCCCAGCCGCGGCCTCATCGGCTTCCGCAACGAGTTCATGACCGACACCCGCGGCGAAGGCATCATCCACAGCCTCTTCAGCCACTACGGCCCCCACAAGGGGGAGCTCACCAGCCGCAAGAACGGCGTGCTGATCAGCATGGAGCAGTGCGAGTCCGTGGGCTTCGCCCTCATGAACCTCGAGGAGCGCGGCGTCATCTTCATCCAGCCCAACACCAAGTGCTACGAGGGCATGATCGTGGGGGAGCACGCCCGCGAGAACGACCTGGTGGTGAACGTGGCCAAGGCCAAGAAGCTCTCCAACATGCGGTCCAGCGGCAGCGACGAGGCCACCCGCATCACCCCGCCCCGGGAGCACACCCTGGAGCAGGCCCTGGAATACATCGAGCCCGACGAGCTGGTGGAGGTCACCCCCAACTTCATCCGGATGCGCAAGCGGGTGCTGGACACCAATGAGAGAAAGAAGTCAGAGAAGCGCAGCGCCGAGTAGCGTGTTCTGGGAAGCCGCTACAAAAATGTAGCTAATAGCTTGATCAATTACATTCTCGCAATTATCCCCCGAGGGCCTTCTGCGTTTATCCAGAAGGCCCTCAGTCTAGGCCTTCAGGCTGGGGCCGAACTGGATGACCAGCCCGCCAAGGATGATGATGCCCACCCCCACCCAGGTGGAGGCGGGCACCGCCTCGTGGAAGAGGAACCGTCCGACGAGGACGCTGACGGCGGCGAAGACGGCCACATAGACCCCGAGCAGCCGGGAGAAGTCCCAGGGGACGAGGTTCACGACCACGCCGTAGGCGCCTAGCATGAGACAGCCGAGGGCCATGAAGGCCACACCACCGCCGCGCATCCCCTTCCGGACGACGGCATCGCCGCCAACCTCGAGGATGGCCGCGGCCAGAAAGATCAGCCAGGCGATGACGGGGAGCCGCATATCCATCTCCAGAGCGGGCGGGCTTGAGCCTGACGTTCAGGAGACGCCTTGCAGCCTAGGGTTAGAAGATCGGGAGGTACTTCGCCACTTCCCAGGGGGAGACATCCAGGCGGTAGTCCTCCCACTCGAGGCGCTTGGCCATGATGAACGTCTCGTAGACCTGCGGGCCCAGCGCGGCCCGGATCACCGGGTCCTTCTCCAGGTCGTCGAGGGCCCGGCCCAGGGAGAGCGGCAGGAGGTCAGGCTCATGGGCGCTCTTCGCGGCGGCGGAGAGGAACAGGTTCTCATCCGAGGCCTCGGGGACGGTCAGCTGGCGGCGGATGCCGTCCAGTCCCGCCGCCAGCATGACCGCAAGGGCCAGATAGGGATTGCAGCTGGGATCCGGGCAGCGCAGCTCGATGCGGGTGGAGTCCCCACTGTGGGCTCGCGGGATGCGGATGAGGGCGGAGCGGTTGATCCGGCCCCAGCTGATCTCCACGGGGGCTTCGTAGCCGCGCACCAGGCGCTTGTAGGAGTTCACCAGGGGCGCCAGCACGGCGCACATGCCCCGGGCGTGGGCGAGCTGGCCGGCGATGAAGTGCTTGGCGATGGAAGACAGCCCGTGGGAGTCGCCGGGATCGGCGAAGGCGTTCGAGCCGTTGGCCTTGTAGCTGAGGCTCTGGTGGACGTGCATGCCGTTGCCGGCGATCCCGCGGATGGGCTTGGGCATGAAGGTGGCGACCAGGTTCCGCTGCTGGGCCATGATCTTCAGCAGGACCCTAAAGGTCACGATGTTGTCGGCGGTGTTGAGCCCGTCCGAGTAGCGGAAGTCGATCTCATGCTGACCGGAGGCGACCTCGTGGTGCATGGCCTCCACCTGAATGTGGAACTCGGCCAGGGTGTCGGCCATCTGCCGCCACAGGCTCGTGGCCACCAGGTCCGTGGGGGCGTCGAAGTAGCTTGCGCCGTCCGCGGGCTGGGGCTGGGCGGGGCCATCGCCGGTCGGTGGCTTCAGCAGGAAGAACTCCAGCTCGGGCCCCGCGTTGTAGATGAAGCCCATGTCCTCGGCCTCAGCCATGACCTTGGCCAGCACGGACCGGGGGTCACCCAGGAAGGGCTGGCCGTCGGGTGTGTAGACGTTGCAGATCAGTCGGGCAGTGGCCTCCCGGCCGCTCACCCAGGGGAGGATGGCGAACGTGGAAGTGTCCGGCACCAGGTACATGTCGCTCTCGGCCACCCGGGCGAAGCCCTCGATGCAGGAGCCGTCAAACCAGATCCCGTGGTTCAGAGTGGAGGCCAGCTCCTCCTGGGGGAGGGTGACGTTCTTCACCACCCCCACCACGTCCGTGAACTGCAGGTCGATGAACCGCACTCCCCGCGCTTCCACGAGCGCCAACAGGTCCGAGGCTGGGGGGGGGACTCGCGGAGCGGGCATCAGCGAAGCTTCTGGAGCGCGAAGGCTAGGACTACGATACCCAGGAGTGCGACGATTGCAATCGCGACGGGCCCCAGGGCGGGCAGGCTCCGGACCCTTGAAGCCGGGGAGGTGTCGGGAACCTGATCGAGGATGGCCGTGTCCACCGCTTCCAGGTGGGTCAGTTCGTGGACGAAGGCGTGCAGGTCCGGGTGGCGGTCCTCGGGGCGGCGCTGGAGGGCCCTGGCCACCACCGCCGCGAGCTGGGACGAGACGCCGGGGACTTCGCGGTCCAGGCGCGGCACGCTGCCCCGGAGGTGCTGGGCCATGACGGCCAGGTGGTTGTCCCCGTCGAAGGGCACCCGCCCCGTCAGGAGCTCGAAGAGCATGATGCCCAGGGCGTAGAGGTCCGTCCGCTGGTCGCCCCGCTGACCCTCCACCTGCTCCGGCGACATGTAACCCGGCGTACCGGCGGTGCTGCTGAGGTTGGCGTAGGTCACCCGGTGGGCCGTCTTGGTGAGGGCCAGCCCGAAGTCGAGGATCACCGGCTGGCCGTCCTCCTGGATCAGGATGTTCTCGGGCTTGAGGTCCCGGTGGACGATGCCCAGGTCATGGCAGTGGGCCATGCCATCGGCGATCTGGATGACGAGGGCGACGGCGGCTTCGGGGGCTAAGGGCCCCGCGGCGGCGATGTAGTCCCGCATGGACTGCCCGCTGATGAGCTCCGTCACCAGGTAGGGGGTGTTGTTGAAGCGGCCCGAGCCCAGTCCCTTCTGGATCGCGGGGTGGTGGAGGGTCTCCATGACCTCCAGCTCCCGCTGGAACCGCTCGTACTGGGCGGGATCACCGATGCTGGTGCGGTCGGGCACCTTCAGGACCACCTCCTTCGAGGTCAGGAGGTCGAAGGCCCGGTAGACGTCGCTCATGCCACCCTGGGCCATGTGGCCCTGGATGCGGTAGTGGTCGAACTGATCGCCGATCTGAAGCATGGGTGCCGTCTATGCAGTACTGCCGTTGTCGGGGGTCTTCTCCCGGCGGCGGAAAGGGTTCAGGCTCTTGAAGCTGAAGCCTTTCCCGGGCGCGGGAACGCTGGAATCGAGGCGGTGGAACCGCAGGGCGATCACCGAGAGATTATCGTCACTATCGCGCTCCATCGCGAGGTCAAAGATCATGCGCCCGAACACTTCGAGGCTCTCGGCCTCCCAGGCCATGCGTCCGATTTCCTCATCCTGGATCACGGACCAGAGGCCGTCCGTGCAGAGGATGAGCACATCCCCCTCCTGGACGGAGAGGTCCAGGACGTCGGGCTGGACAAAGAGCTCCAGGCCCAGGCAGCGGTTGAGGACCGACCGCTGGGCGTGGGTGCGGGCCCGGTCCGGGGGGAGCAGGCGCATGCGGACCAGCTCGCCCACATTGGTGTGGTCGTTGGTGAGGCACCGCGTCTCCCCGCCCCGGACGAGGTAGGCCCGGGAGTCTCCCACGTGGGCCAGGTGCAGCGTGTGCCCGTGCAGGTGGACGGCGGTGAGGGTCGTGCCCATGGGGGGGAGGCGCTCCCGCATGGAGGTCTGCAGGATCTGGGTGTTGGCGGCCAGGACGCCCTGCCGCAGGCGCTGAGCCACGCTCCCCTTGGGGTCCTGGTAGACGGCCTCGAACAGGGTGCTGAGGGCGATGTCACTGGCCATGGCCCCGTTCGAGAAGCCTCCCATCCCGTCGGCGATGCCCCACAGGTGCCCGCGGCTGCCCAGGGGGTGGAGGTCCTGGGAACAGAGGCGGATCGAGTCCTGGTTCTCTTCCCGGACCTTCCCCACGTGGCTGAACCCATGGCTTTCGATGTGGGGCACTGGCATCAGGGATCCTGCGTCACTTCAGAAGAAGGCGCAGGGAGTGGGCGGGTTCCGGCCCACTCCCTGCGAGGTCGTACAGCGCTCCGTGGGGCGGATCACCGGCTCGTGGCCGCCATGGAGGGCAGGATGGCCTTGCCGATCTTCTTCGAATTCCACCAGAGATAGAACGTGCTCACTGCGCCCCAGCCAAGGGTGAAGTAGAGGGCGAAGCGGGTGGCGTTCTTGCTGACGGGGTCGGCGGCGGTGAGCCCGATGTAGACGATGCCCGCCAGCAGGCCGATGTTCCCGACCAGACCCAGGAAGGGGACGATGGCATGCTTGCCGCTGTGGAACTCCTGCCGACCCGCGAAGGCCACGAAGGTCAGGAAGCAGATCAGGGCGTAGAGCATGAAGGTGCCGATGTTCGAGGCCAGGGTGATGGCCGTCAGCAGGGTGGTGTTGAGCACGCCGACGGCGCCGATGATGGCCGAGACAGCCACCAGGATCCAGACGCCGTAGTGGGGGGTGGCGTGCTTGCCGTGCAGGGCGCCGAGAGGGCCCGGCATCTCGTTGTCCTGGGCCATGGCGAAGCTGACGCGCACGGCCGTGTTGATGGCGGCGAGCGTGGTGCCGAGCACCGCGAGGCCGACGGTCACGGCGATCACGAGCATCAGGGCGAAGCCGTTGCCGCCAAGCATGGCGTCCCCGATCTGCCGGACGAGGTCGCCGATGGGGGCACTGGAGGCCGCCACGGCGGCCATGCCGGTGGTCTTGGTGCCGTCCGCCGCGATGTTGACGAGCTTCTCACTGACCGCGTAGTTGGCGGCGAAGTACTCCAGGAGGTAGGCGAAGAGGCCCTGGATGACGAGGGAGAGCAGCACGCCGCGGGGGATGTCCCGCTTGGGGTTCTTGGCCTCACCCGCCAGCGACGTGGAGGACTCGAAGCCCACCAGGATCAGGATGGCGATGGTGGACTGGAAGAGCATGGCCGACAGACTGTGGGGCCAGGTGATGGAGAAGCTGGTGGGGTGGGCCCACTGGGTGGCGCCCAGGGGGTTCTTGATGCGGAACAGGATGGCGAGGATGCTGAAGCCCACCAGGGACACCAGCTGGATGATGTTGATGGCGATGGAGATGTTCGTGCTGCCGGTGATGCCCCGCACGGCGATGAAGCCCACGAAGACCGAGAACAGCACCGCCACCAGGATCTGCCAGGGAACCGAGAGCGTGACGCCGAACTGGCTGAACAGGTAGGCCACCAGTGTGGCCATGAAGGCCACCATGACGCCGGGATAGACCCAGTAGAAGAGGTGGGCGGCCCAGCCTGTGAGGAACTTGGAGATGCGGGCGAAGCGCTGGTGGGAGGCCTTGTCCCGGTCCAGGAAGGCCTTCTCGGCGAAGTAGTAGGACCCGCCGGAGCCGGCCTCGGGATACTTGCGGGCCAGCTCGGCGAAGGAGATCGCCGTGAGCAGCGCCACGATGAGAGCCGCGACAATGCCGGTCCACATGTCCGTGTCGCCGCCCTTGTTGGCCGCCTGGATCTGGAACGTGATCCAGAGGAAGGCCCCGGGGGCGATCAGGGCCATCGCGTTGACGGTGACGCCGGTCAGGCCGAGCGTCTTTTTCACTTCTGGTGCTGCCATGTCTCCTCCCGGATACGGAAAAGTGGTTGAACACTTCTGTACCGAGCTGAGATTGCAATGACAGTGCCTGAATGCAGTTTCGTTTATTTTTACAAATCTCACCATTGATTGACAGGGATACGGCGGGGTTGCAGCCTTTTGGTTGTTGAAAAATAGAAGTACAAAAAAGTAATATTAAATAAAAAACATTACAAAAATGAAATAAAACCCAACCCGAGAGCAGGGCGCTTACCCGCTGCTCACGGGGTCTTGAAGCGCTCCGGCTCAAGGCCGTACTTGTGGATCTTGTAGTTGAGGATGCGCTCCGTGGTCTGCAGCAGGCGGGCCGCCCGGGCCCGGTTTCCCCGGGCCGACTTCAGGGTGTCCTGTAGCAGGTCCCGCTCGAAGGCCGCCACGGCGTCCCCCAGGGTCACGGCCGGGAGGGTGCCGGAGACCTCCGCGGTCTGCAGCGAAGGCGGCAGGTGGTGGGCGTGGATCACGCCGCCTTCGGCCACGAGGATGGCGCGCTCGATGGCGTTCTCGAGCTCCCGCACGTTGCCCGGCCAGTGGTAGGCCACCAGCATGTCGATGGCGGAGGTGGAGATGCGGCGGACGTCCTTGCCCTGGGCTGCGGCGATCTTCTCCACGAAGTGGTCTGCCAGCAGGAGGATGTCCGCCTGGCGCTCCCGGAGCGGGGGCATGAACACCTCGAAGACGTGGAGGCGGTAGTAGAGGTCCTCGCGGAAGGTGCCGTCCTTCACGGCGGCTTCCAGGTTGCGGTGGGTGGCGGTGATGAGGCGGACGTCCACCTTCACCGGCTTCACCCCGCCCAGGCGTTCGAACTCCCGCTCCTGCAGGACCCGGAGCAGTTTCACCTGAGTGGCCGGGGACAGCTCTCCCACTTCGTCGAGGAAGAGGGTCCCACCGTGGGCCAGCTCGAACCGGCCCTTCTTCTGGTGGCGGGCATCCGTGAAGGCGCCGGGTTCGTAGCCGAACAGCTCGGATTCGATGAGGGTCTCGGGCAGGGCGCCGCAGCTCACCTTGACAAAGGGCTTGTCCGCCCTGGGCGAGTTGTAGTGGAGGGCGTGGGCCACCAGCTCCTTGCCGGTGCCGGACTCGCCGCGGATGAGGACCGTGGTGCTGGAGGGCGCCGCCTGGGCCACCGCCTCGTAGACCCGCTGCATGGCGTGGCTGTGTCCGATGAGGTGGCGCAGGTCGTAGCGGTCCCGGAGCTCCAGGCGCAGCTGCTGGTTCTCCTCGGCCAGCCGCTGGCGGTCCGCGGCGACCAGGCGGGCCACCTTCATGGCGAGGCCCACCATGGAGGCGGCGATCTGGAGCAGCTTCGTGTCGCGCTCGTAGTCGCGAGCCTGGTCATAGGGCAGGGTGAGGCAGAGGGTTCCCACCGTCTTACGGTCCAGGAAGACCGGCACACAGAAGAAGGAGAGCTCGGTCTTCTTGCGCTTCTGCTCCCGGAGCACGCCGGTCCGATCCAGGAAGAGCGGCTCCTGGCTGGCCTGGGGCAGCACCACGGCCTTGCCGCTGACCAGCACGCGGCCGTTGATGCCTTCGCCCGCCTTGTAGCGGCCCCGCTCCACAGCCAGCTGGGAGAGGCCCCGGGCGGCCTCGATCCGGAGGGACGTCCCCTCTTCGTCCGCCAGGAGGATGGCCCCGTTGAGTGCGCCGAAGGCATCCGCCAGGATCTCCAGGACCCGGGGCAGGGCCGAGCGGATGTCCGAGGCCGCGAGTGCATGGCTCAGCTCCAACAGGGGCGCGAGGAGGAGGGCTTCTTCGGAGGTAGACATGGGACTCCCAGAAGGTGCTGATACAAAATTGTAACAAATTTACTATTGATCCACAAAAACGTATTATCTTGTTTTTGAATAAAATATATAAATATTGAAAATAATTGATTTTGTATGATGCATTGTCCGGTTCACCCCTTGAAACCTCGGCTGTTCGTGCCGATCGTCCATGGCTGGACGGGGCTCTTTCGTTCTCGGGCCCCTGCTCGAAAAGCCCAGGCTTTCCGGTGAGTCGACCGGGGCCTGTCCTGTGAGGTCCCAGCAGCGGGGTCCCCCGGGGCTGACAGCAGGACCCGGGAGCAGGGCAAGGTGAGGCCCGAGGTAGCCAAAAAATCAAAAAATAAGACAATATTGTAATAAATAATATAAATATCTACAAAAATGTTGTCATTTATGATGCTGAATGAGTCTTTGAAATTGTTGTTAAATCGTTTATTTACTTTGTTTGAATGTAATTTATAGAAATAAAACCTCCTTTGGCATAACCCCTGCTGTTCAGAAATGCCAAGAGGGGCCGATACCCGGCCTCCTCATCCCACCAGGGTGGTTCCGGAACACCGGCCACTTCAGGATCAAAAAAGGAGGAGCAGCCATGACCAAGCGGATCCTCACCCGCTCCCTGGCGATGATCATTGCTCTGCTGGCCTTGTCGACGCTCGTCTTTGCTGCGGATACCTGCTCTGGGGCTCTGTCCACCCGGGGCGCGGGGCCTCGCCAGACCCAGGGCTCTCAGGCTCACCCCTGATCCCCAGCTTCCACGACCGTCCACCCCCCCCCTTTCATCCTGCCGGCCCTTTGGCCCCTGACCGCACTCATTTCTGGAGCAACCGATGCGCCTTCGCACCCTCCTTCCACTGCTGACCGCCCTTGGTGGAGTCCTGTCGGCCCAGACGCCACCGGCCGCCCCTGCCGCTCCGGCGCCGGCCCCGGCCCCCGCTCCCCCCTCCATCCTGGGCTTCGCCGTGACGGGCTCGACCACGCTGGGCTCCCAGTACATCTTCCGCGGCCTCACCCAGACGAATGGCCAGCCGACGGTGCAGGCCGAGATCGATCTCGCCCACGCGGACGGCTGGTACCTGAGCCTGGCGGGCAGCAACATCTCCTGGATCACCGACCAGCCCAGCACCGGAACGGTTTCCGCCGGCGTCGAGGTGGATGTGTTCGGCGGGTACAAGTGGGGCTTCGCCAAGGACTGGACCCTGGACGTCGGGTTCTACCGCTACCTCTACCCCGGAACCTACACGCACTACGCCTACTACGGACCCAACACCACCGAGGGCTACCTGGGCCTCAGCTACAGCTGGGCCAGCCTCAAATACTCGCGGGTGCTGAGCAACGGAGAGTTTGGCACGCCCAAGGCTGATGGTTCCAGCTACGTGGATCTCAGCCTCGCCATTCCCCTGGGCGAGAGCGGCTGGACGCTGCAGGCCCATGGAGGCAAGACAACCTACGCCGGCACCGGCAACAGCCCCCTCGACTACACGGACTACAAGCTGGGGGTATCGACGGAGGTCAAGGGCTACACGTTCGCCCTGGCCGGCACCAATGCGGACACCAAGGATGCCGTCTACACGAATGCCCTGGGCCAGAACATCGGCAAGGGGCGCGTGACCTTCACCATCACCAAGGCCTTCTAGACGCCTTGCCAGCGCAGGACTGGGGCAGAGGAACTGACCTCACCCCAGTCTCCGACGTCGAAGTCATTCACCACTCTTTTGGAGCCTCTGATGGCAAGGTGCACTCGCGAGAGCGAGAAACTCTCTCTCAAGTCGAAGCTGGCCCGACTGGCCGACCGCATGAAGGACCCCGAATGGCGCCGCTACGGCTTCATCATGGCCTCGGGCAAGATGCTGGGGCTGGCCGCGATCCTGGGGATGATGATCGTCCTGCCCATGATGCTCAATGGGACCCCCGCCCACGCGGATTCCCCCGCTCCTGCTCCGGCCGCCGTGGCGGCTCCCGCTGAGGCTGCTGCCGCTCCCGCGCCAGCCCCCGCCGCCGCCCCCGCTCCCGCCGCGCCGGTGGTGCTCGCCAAGGATATCGTCAACCCCCTCAATACCGTCTGGACCCTGATCGCGGCCTTCCTCGTCTTTGCCATGCAGGTGGGCTTCGTGATGCTGGAGGCGGGCTTCTGCCGCTCCCGGGAGACCGTGAACGTGCTGGTGGAGTGCGTGTTCGACACGGCCCTCTGCGGCATCCTCTTCTGGGCCTGGGGCTATGCCTTCATGTTCAGCGAAGGCAACGGCTTCATCGGCTACCACTGGTTCTTCCTGAAGGGCGCCCCGGCCACCTACGGCACCACGGGCGTGGCCTTCCTGGCCCACTGGATCTTCCAGTTCGCCTTCGCCGACACCTGCTCCACCGTCACCTCCGGCGCCATGATCGGCCGCACCGACTTCATTGGTGACATCCTCTACAGCTTCTGCGTCTCCGGCTTCATCTATCCCATCATCGGCCACTGGGCCTGGGGTCCTGACGGCTTCCTGGCCACCATGGGCAGCGCCGGCAAGTTCCTCCCCGGCCTGGGCATGAACTTCCACGACTTCGCCGGCTCCACCGTGGTCCACACCATCGGCGGCGCGGTGGCCCTGGCGGGCGCCATGGTCCTGGGTCCCCGGCTCGGCCGCAAGTTCAAGCGGGACGGTGGTGGCCCCATGACGCCCCACGACCTCACCATCGCCGTCTGCGGCGGCCTGCTGCTCTGGTTCGGCTGGTACGGCTTCAACCCTGGCAGCACCCTGTCCGCCATGGACTTCGAAGGCATCGGCCGGGTGGCCGCCAACACCACCCTCGCGGCCTGCGCCGCGGCCCTCACCGCCATCTTCCTCATCTACTTCCGCACGGGCAAGTGGGACGCCGGCTCCATCACCAACGGCTTCCTCGCGGGCCTGGTGGCCATCACCGCCCCCTGCTACTGGGTGAGCCCCTTCGGTTCCGTCGTCATCGGCGCTGTGGCCGGCATCATCGTGATCCTGGCCGTGGACCTGCTGGAATACCTGCGCATCGACGATCCCATCGGCGCCGTGCCCGTGCACATGGTCAACGGCATCTGGGGCACCATCTCGCTGGGCCTGTTCGCCAGCGGCCAGTTCTCCGCCGCCGGCAGCGACCCCATCGCCCCGGATCTCTCCAGCAAGCTGACTGGCCTCTTCTACGGCGGCGGTTCCAAGGTGCTCATCGCCCAGGTCATCGGCAGCGCCATCATCACCGTGGCCACCTTCGCGGTCAGCTACGCGGTCATGAAGGCCATTGACGCCTTCGGCCTCCTGCGGCTCTCGGAGGACGGCGAGCACGACGGCATGGACCTCCACGAGCACGGCATCTCGGCCTACCCCGAATACGTGATCTCGGCCCTGGCTGCGCCGGCTGGCGCCCCCCTGAGGGTTCCGGCCAACAAGAAGTGAGCGGAACCTGAGCCACCCCTGCCCAACATCACGCAAGAGGAGTCACCCATGAAAATGATCATCGCCATCATCCGACCGGATAAGTTCGAGGCGGTCCAGGCCGCCCTGGTGGCCCACGAGATCTACCTGATGACCGTCTCGGATGTCCGCGGCTGCGGCACCCAGAAGGGCTTCGCTGAGCAGTTCCGCGGCAACAAGATCGGGCTGGTCCGGCTGCTGCCCAAGGTGAAGCTGGAGATCGCCGTCAATGAAGAGTTCGTGAAGCCCGCGGTGGAAGCCATCCTCGCCGCCGCCAAGTCGGAACCCAGCCACCTGGGCGACGGCAAGGTCTTCGTCCTGAACCTGGAAGACTGCTACCGGGTGCGCACAGGCGAAACCGGTCGCGACGCCATCGGGCCGTGAAGATCCTCCCTCCCACAGGGATCTAGCGGAACACCGAAAGGGCACGGAAGGCGGTTTTGCCGTCCTCCGTGCCCTTCTGGCGTGTCCAATTCCCGCCCGCGGGTGCTACAACGGAACCATGGGAAGCGGAGAGGAGAGAGCAGCCGAAGGCGTGACCGGGGAAGTCTATGCGGCGCCCCCCCGGGCCACCTTCTGGCAGAAGCTCGGCCCCGGCGGCGCGGTCTCACTGGGCCTGGCGGCCCTCAGCTGCCTGGGGCTGGCGGGTCTGCCCTGGGCCTATCGGCTCCGGCAGGTGCTGCGGGCCGCCGGCGGCGAGGCGGCCACTCCGGTGGACGCGATCCTCGTGCTGGGGCGGCGCCTCGAGCAGGATGCCCTGACGCCGGTCTTCGAGGCGCGCCTGGCCCGGGCCGAGGTGCTCTGGCGGCAGGGCTACGCCGCCCGCATCTTCATTGCTGGCGGCACCACCGGCACGGCCCACCGCAGTGAGGCGGAAGCAGGCCGGGACTGGCTGCTGGCGCGGGGTGTTCCCGCGGCCGCGCTGCTTCTTGAGGACCGCAGCCAGCACACCCTGGAGAACCTCTTCAACGTCCGCCTCCAGATGCGCGCGGCGGCCTGGCGGACCCTCCTGCTGGTCTCGGATCCCCTGCACCTGGCCCGGGCCGGAGCCACGGCCCGGGGTCTGGACCTGACGGTCCTCTGCTGCCCCGCCCCTGCGGCCCCGCCGCGACCCGGATCCCGGGCCTGGTGGGCGCGGGCCGCCGGGGAGGCGTTCCTCCTGCACTGGTACCACACGGGCATGCTCTACACGCGGCTCCTGGGCAGCCGGGAGCAGCTGGATCGGGTGACCTGAAGGGCGGCTATGCTCGGCCGTTGCAAGATCTGCTGGAGTTCAACCGGGAACCGGGGGCTGCCGAGGAGATGACATCTGTGCCCTGGAGGGGTGGCTTGCCGGACCGACGACTGATGCAGCGCTACGCGCGACGGTTCGCCCCGCGCACAGGCCATATGGAGCGCCTGTCCAGCGCCATCCACACCCTGATCCAGGCCGGGGGAGCCGGGGATCCCTTCTTCCTCTCCCACAGCCTGGAGCTGCTGGTGAAGCACCTGGGCGCTGCCCAGACCACCCTGGTCATGGTGTCCCAGGGCTCCGTGGACACCCGCTGGTGGTGGCCCGAAGGCGCCGATGACGACGCCCCGGCGCCGGTCCTCCCACTCTGCGACTGGCTCCTGGAACATCCGGAGCGGGTGCTCGTGGTGAAGGACCTCCGGACCGATCCCCACACCCGCAAGAAGGCAGCGCTGACGGACCTTCCGCACCAGGCGGTGCTGGGCTGCGCGCTCCGGCAGGGCGACGGGGTCCGGGCGCTGCTCTTCGCCTTCTTCGACCAGCCGCAGGCCTTCTCCCGGACCGCCTTCACTCTCATCGAGGCGGTGGCGGGCTTCATCAGCCGGATGCTCGAGATCGAGGACCTGAAGCAGTCCCTGAACCGCCTGGAGGACGCCCTCGCCATCACCCAGGCGGTGATGGAGGACAGCTCCACCCGGGACCCCGACACGGACCTGCCGAACCTGCGCTATCTGGAGATCTGGGAGAAGGCGATGCTGGCCTCGGACCATCGGCCCGAGAGCCTGGTGGTGGCCGAGTGCCACGTGACGATGCGGAGTCGCAAGGACGCGGCCAAGGTCCGCCAGGCCGCCGAAGGCATCCGGGCCGGGGACCTGGTGGTGCGCCTGGCGCCGGGCCGCTTCATGGTGATCTTCCAGCACACGCCCCGCAGCATCGCTCATGTGCTGCTGCTGCGGCTGCGCTCCCAGCTCGACGGCGCCCCCATGGGCGCCACCCTCTGGATACCTGGCGCCGAGGGGCTGGGCCTCGAGTCCTGCCGGGCCAGCCTCGACGCGGCGCTTGCGGCCAGCCGTGCCATGGCGAACCCCGGACTGGTGTGGATGCTGCCCCCCGGCCTCGGCGAGGATGGCGCCTCCCGGCGGCGGCCGGCGGCCCCCGCCGTAGCGCCCCCCCAGCCCTGGCAGCCGCCCACCCTGCGGCGGGCCTAGGCGCTCTCGGGACGCACCCGGCCCTGGGCTGCCAGACTGGGGAGCTATGACCGGTCACCTCATCCTCGTCCCCACCCCCATCGGCAACCTCGGCGACCTCACGGACCGCGCCCGGGAGGCCCTGGCCGAGGCGGACCTGGTGGCCTGTGAGGACACGCGCCGCACGGGCGGCCTGCTGAAGCACCTCGAAATCGACAAGCCGCTGCTGCGCTTCGACGACCACGCGGGCGCCGCGGCCTACGAGCGCCTGGGCCTGGAGCTGACCGCGGGCCGCACCGTGGCCTACTGCAGCGACGCGGGCATGCCCGGCATCAACGACCCCGGCTTCGAGATCGCCCGGGCCGCCCGGGCCGCGGGGGCCAAGGTCACGGTGCTGCCCGGCGCTTCCGCGGTGCTGCTGGCGGTGGTGGCCTCGGGCCTGCCCTGCCACAGCTTCAGCTTCCGGGGCTACCTGCCGAACCGGGGCGAGCCTCGCCGCACCCTGCTGAAGCACCTGGGCGCCGAGGAGGAGACCATCGTGGTCTTCGAGACGCCCCACAGGATCCACGAGACCCTGGCGGACCTGGAAGAGCTGCTGCCGGACCGGGAGATCGCCCTGGGCCGCGAGCTGACGAAGCTCCACGAGACCTGGTACCGGGGCACCCCCGCCCAGGTCAAGGTCCAGCTGGGCCGCGAGGACCGCGGCGAGATGGTGCTGGTGCTGGCCGGGGCCGGGGCCAAGCGGGTGGTCACCGAGGCCATGCCGGACTTCGACGGCGCCGAGCTGCCGCCCTGGGCCAAGGCCTTCCTCGCCGCCGCGCGGGAGGGCGGCATGACCCTCCGGGAGGCGGTCAAGCCCCTGGCCAAGCACCTGGGCGTCTCCGCCTCCGACCTCTACCGGCGCGCCTCCGGGCTCTGATCAAGGGCCCTGGAAGGAGCCGGACCTGGGGCATTCGTCACAACCTGCGGGGCGGTCGGGTTGTGTCCGCGGGGGGGCGGGTGTAGATTGGCGATGGTTTAGTCATCTTTGGAGTCGGCACCGGGTGTGCCAGACACACGCGGTGAGCAGGGCCGGGACCTTGGTTCCGGCTTCATCCCGGGGAGGTGCCCATGCCCGAAGCGGTCGCGACCCATGCCCAGGAGTCGGTGCACCAGATCCTGCAGAAGCACCCGAGAGATCCGGGTGAGCTGCTGCAGATCCTGGTGGAGGTCCAGCACGCCTTCCACTGGGTGCCCGAGGAGGCCGTGAGCCTCATCGCCGAGCACCTGCGGGTGACGCGTGCCCACATCCGGGGCCTGGTGGGGTTCTACTCGTTCCTGAGCGGCACCTTCCTCGGTGACTACGTCATCTACCTCAGCGACAACATCACGGACCGCATGCTCGGCAACCAGGAGCTCGGCAAGTACCTCTGCAGCCGGCTGGGGGTGAAGCCGGGCAAGGTCCGCAGCGACGGCCGGGTGAGCGTCCAGTACACCTCCTGCACGGGCATGTGCGACCAGGGGCCCGCCGCCCTGGTGAACGGCCTGCCGGTCACCCGGCTCAGCCGGGAGCGGGCGGACCGCATGGTGGATCTCATCACGGCCCGGACGCCGGTCTCGGCCTGGCCCCAGGAGCTGTTCCAGGTGGAGGACAACTTTCGCCGCTCCGACGTGCTGTTCCGCCGCGCCTTCGAGCCCGGGGCGGCCCTGAAGTCCGCGCTGCTGCGCGGCGGGGACGAGACCCTGAAGGCGATCCAGTTCGAGGAGGCGGTGGATCCGGCCTCGGGCATCGCCTGGAAACGCGGCGCGGACGAGACCCTGAAGGAGCTCTACCGCTCGGACCTCCGGGGCCGGGGCGGCGCGGGCTTCAAGGCCGCCCTCAAGTGGGAGGCCTGCCGGGACACGCCGGCACCGGAGCGCTTCGTGGTGTGCAACGCCGACGAGGGCGAGCCCGGCACCTTCAAGGACCGCGTGATGCTGAGCAGCTACACCGACATGGTGTTCGAGGGCATGACCCTCTGCGGCTACGTCGTGGGCGCCAGCCAGGGCATCCTCTACATCCGGCAGGAATACTGGTATCTCAAGAACCACCTGGAGGCGGTGCTGGCCCGGCGCCGGGAAGCGGGCCTCCTGGGGCGGAACATCCTGGGCTCCGGCCATGCCTTCGACATCGCCATCCACTGGGGCGCCGGGGCCTACATCTGCGGCATGGAGTCCGCGATGATCGAGTCCATCGAGGGCCGCCGCGGCAAGCCCCGGAAGCGCTGGCCGCTGCCTGTGGTGGCCGGTGTCGAGAAGCGGCCCACGGTGGTCAACAACGTGGAGACCTTCGCCGCGGTGGCCATGGTGGCCCTGAAGGGGGGCGCCTGGTTCGCGGGCCACGGCACCATGCACTCGACGGGCACCAAGCTGTTCTGCGTGTCCGGCGACTGCGAGCGGCCAGGCATCTACGAGTATCCCTTCGGCGTGAGCGCCCGGGAGATCCTCCGCGACTGCGGCGGCCTGGACGCCCAGGCGGTCCAGGTCAGCGGCCCCTCCGGCACCACCATCGGCCGCCAGGAGTTCGATCGCGCCCTGGCCTACGAGGACCTCTCCACCGTGGGGACCTTCATGGTCTTCGGGCCCCAGCGGGACATGTTCGAGGTGGTCCAGAACTTCACGCGGTTCTTCCAGCATGAGAGCTGCGGCCTCTGCACGCCCTGCCGGGTGGGCACCAGCCTGCTGGCGAACCTGGTGGACCGCGTGGCCGCTGGGAAGGGCAGCCCCCTCGACCTGGAGGAGGTTCAGCGCATCAGCCAGCTCATGAAGACCATGGCCCACTGCGGCCTGGGCCAGACCGCTCCCAACCACCTGGTGGACAGCCTGACGAAGTTCCGGGGGGACTGGGAGAAGCGGATGATGGTCGGCGGCTTCGAGCCCGCCTTCGACCTGGACGCCTCCCTCGAGGAGGCCCGGCGGCTCACGGGCCGCGACGATGACGCGGCCCATCTGTGAGGGGGTGATCCATGTGCCCGGACTCCAACAGGACGTTCTTTCTTGATGGCCGGGAGATCCCGTTCCGGGAGGGGCAGACCGTCTTCGATGCGGCCATGTGCGCCGGGGTCTTCATCCCGCACCTCTGCCACAACCCCGACTATGAGCCGCACAGCAGCTGCCGGCTCTGCACCGTGATCGTCAACGGGCGCCCCTTCGCCTCCTGCACCCAGCCCGCCGTGGCCGGCCAGATGGTGCAGAGCGACACGCCGGAGCTGCAGGCCCTGCGGAAGATGCTCACCCAGATGCTCTTCGTGGAAGGCAACCACTACTGCCCCTCCTGCGAGAAGAGCGGCAGCTGCAAGCTGCAGGCCACGGCCTACCACCTGGGCCTCCAGGACAACCACTACCCCCAGTTCTTCCCACGCCGCGAGATGGACGCCTCGCACCCCGACATCATCATCGACCGCGACCGCTGCATCCTCTGCGGCCTCTGCGTGCGGATCAGCCGGGACGTGGACCGCAAGAACGTCTTCGCCATGACCGGCCGGGGCATCCACACCGTCATCGTGGTGGACTCCCCCAGCGGCCTGCTGAAGGACAGCCGGGTGACCGCCGACGACGAGGCCGTCCAGCACTGCCCGGTGGGGGCGATCCTGTTCAAGGGGAAGGGCTTCGGGGTGCCCATCGGCGAGCGGACCTACGACCAGGAGCCCATCGCCGTGGCCAGTGTCCGCCGGTTCCAAGCGCGGGAGGCGCTCATCCATGGCTAGCAAACTGAGAGTCGCCACCTGTTCCCTGGCGGGCTGCTTCGGCTGCCACATGTCCTTCCTGGATATCGACGAGCGCCTGCTGGACCTGCTGGAGCTCATCGAGTTCGACCGCAGCCCCATCAACGACATCAAGACCATCGAAGGGGTGGTGGACCTCGGCCTCGTGGAGGGCGGGCTCTGCAATGCCGAGAATGTGCACCTGCTGCGGCATTTCCGGGAGCACTGCCGGATCCTGGTCTCCGTGGGCGAGTGCGCCATCACGGGCGGCATCCCGTCCATGCGGAACCACCACACCCTCAAGGAGTGCCTGGACGAGACCTACATCCGCGGGGTCGGTGTCGAGAACGCCCACATCCCCGACGACGCCGAGCTGCCGCTGCTGCTGGACAAAGTCTATCCCCTGCACGAGGTCGTCCGGGTGGATCACTACCTGCCCGGCTGCCCGCCCTCGGCGGACGCCTTCTGGCACTTCCTCACGGAGCTCATCGCGGGCCGCGACCCCGGCCTGCCCCTCCAGCTCCTC